>Ga0310810_10000221_pt1 | contig 57838 bp, 52 predicted proteins | sample NCmetagenome_FD_207641 | JGI IMG/M metagenome (GOLD analysis project Ga0310810, IMG submission 207641) | Soil microbial communities from experimental microcosm in Duke University, North Carolina, United States - NC | ecosystem: Engineered > Artificial ecosystem > Soil microcosm > Unclassified ...
GGAGTGGTTGCCCATCATGAGCTGCAGGCCTCCGAACGTTGCATTTAACAGCAGCATCCTTGGCCTGCTTATAACCCCAACCTTGCACCGCCACAAGCCTCAACTGAGAGACTTTTTCAACAGACACGCCTGGTATCAACAATTGGCTACCTGAATGCCCTTGGATTTACGATATTCTTCGCTCACGCAATGATTACAATCTTGATCGTGTCAGCCATCCCGGCTTCGCTGATCACAATGTTAGTGGGTTGGATCAGGTGGTTTCGCGACCCGCACGAACCCGGCATATTTCCGAAATTGTCGCTCATCGGAATGTTTCTCACCTCTGCAACAGTGTTCGGTTTGCTTGCTTTCGCCGTCTATGCAGGGATTTTCGGCGTTAGGTCTTCTGTTCACTATGAGTTGCTAGTCAGCGTCTACAAGTTCTTCGCTCCGCTTTGTGTGCTTGGGTTACTCTTCGGGATCGTCGGAGTGTGGCGTCGAAGTCCATTGCGTTGGCTTGCGCCCGCGTGCGCTTTTTGCACTGCCTGCGTATGGTTCATAGGTGCCTTGATGATTGACCCGATATGAGAGCGAGTTGCTCATCGAAAACCTTCGGGCGGGTGGCCCACCCTTTCATCTTGAATTTTCTTTCCCATTTTGAAGTGTGGGTGCCCCGTCCTTGGCGGGTGGCCCACCCTTTCATCTGGATTTTTCTTTCCCATTTTGAAATGTGGGTGCCCCGTCCTTGCGTTTTTTGCAAGGGCGGGTACCACTGTCGCTGGTACCATGGCCCTCGTGCCCGCCGGACTCCACCGCACTTACGGCGCCCATCACCTGCACTTTATCACTTGCTCTTGTTATCACCGAAGACCGAAACTCCGTAGCCTGCGCAGCCGTGACCGATTCCTCTGCATCCTCGAAGAGACCCGGCAACGCTACCGCTTCGTGGTCGTGGGATACGTGGTGATGCCCGAGCACTTCCATCTGCTGATGATCGAACCGCGGAGGTGGGAACGCCTTCGACCGTCATGCAGGTCTTAAAACAGCGAACCGCGCATGCTTTGCTGTCGAAGAAGAAGCGCGGCGATCCGCGCCAGCGGTCTTTGTTTGAGGAACTCCCGCGCCTGCCCTTCTGGCAAGCACGTTTCTACGACTTCAACGTGTGGACCACCAAAAAGCGTATCGAGAAGCTGCGCTACATGCATCGCAATCCGGTGAAGAGAGGACTGGTTGGTTCTCCGGAGGAATGGCGCTGGAGCAGTTACAGACTCTACCGGCTGGACGAACCCGGGCTGGTGCGCGTGAACGAAGGTTGGGGGAGGATTTCGTTTGAACCGCGGGTGGCGTGAAAATCTCTCTGCGCAGACTCCATCGTTCCCACCCTTTCGCAAAAAGCGCGAAAGGATGGGGCACCCACGTCATTGCTAATACACGAGACGAACGCTCTGCAAGGGCGGGCCACCCGCCCCCGACGAACTCGGCTCCCACCCTTCGAAAATCGCGAAGGGTGGGGCAGCCTCGATGTCACAGCTTCTATCAGTGAAAGACCAAACGCTGGGGCGGCCTTCTCTTTCGCAAAAAGCGCGACATCCCCTTATGAAACGTTACCGATTCCCACTTCACTGGTGATTCAAAACAGTGGACTCCCGCTCTTTGTTACGAAAACGGAACAAGAATTCCTCAGACACTCAGCTATTCGCTGGTGAAGTAGTCCACGGTCACAGGGTTTTCGAACAGCGAGTAATCGCGGGTGACGACGGTGATGCCGCTGTCGGTGACGAAATATTTCTGGCGGTCGGATTCGGGATCGAAGCCGATGGTGGTGCCTTCGGGGATGTGGACGTCGCGGTCGATGATGGCGCGGCGAATGCGGCAGTGGCGTCCGATGTTGACGTGCGAGAACATTATGGTCGAATCGACTTCGGTGTAGGAGTTCACGCGAACGTCGGGCGAGAGCACGCTGTAACGCACGGTGCCGCCGGAGACGATGCATCCTGCCGAGACAATGGAATCGAGCGCCTGGCCGGTGCGGCCCGGTTCCTCGAAAACAAATTTCGCCGGCGGGTACTGGCGCTGATGGGTGCGAATGGGCCAGGCTTCGTCGTAAAGATTAAAGACGGGAGAGATTGAGACCACGTCCATGTTGGCGTCGTAGTAGGCCTCGAGGGTGCCGACGTCGCGCCAGTATTGAGCTTCTTTCTTGTTCTCGTCCACGAAGTCAAAAGAATAGACGCGGTATTCGTCCACCATTTTCGGCAGGATGTCTTTGCCGAAATCATGGCTGGATTTTTCGTCTTCGGCATCTTTCAAAAGGATTGGAATCAGGACGTCAGTATTGAATAGATAAATGCCCATCGAGGCGGAAACTTTGTCGGGATTGTAGGGAGAGCGCAGCTTGGTGAATGTGGGCTTCTCTTCGAATCCGGTGACGCGGTTGTCGGAGTCGACGGCCATCACGCCGAAGCGATAGGTTTCGTCGGGGTTAATCTGAATGGTGGCGAGGGTGACGTCGGCGGCGGAATCCCTGTGCTGCTTGAGCATCAGGTCGTAGTTCATCTTGTAGATGTGGTCGCCGGAAAGAATCAGCACGTGCTTGGGCTGCTCGGAGCCGATGGAATAAATGTTCTGATAAACGGCGTCGGCAGTGCCCTGATACCACTGGTCGCTGACGCGCTTCATGGGAGGCAGGACTTCGATGAACTCGCCCATTTCGCGGCCAAGAATCGTCCAGCCTTCGCGGATGTGGCGATTGAGGGAGAGGGCCTTGTACTGGGTCAGGATGTAAACACGGCGAAGATCGGAGTTGACGCAGTTGGAAAGCGTGATGTCAATGATGCGGTAAATGCCGCCGAAGGTGACGGCGGGCTTGGCGCGGTCACGGGTGAGGGGATAGAGCCGCTCCCCAGCCCCTCCAGCCAATAGAACTCCCAGCGTATCTTTCATCTTTCCTCACGCACCGTGCATTCGCTCCACTAGGATGCGCGTGGCATCCGGCGAGACCAAACTGCGGCATCGCCGGGAGTGCATTTGGCGCGTCAGACGCTACCGTAGCGCCGGGTGAAACGATCTCGCGCGGTAAATACTAGCACAGGGGCTCGCAGGGGAGGCAACCCGCACTGCGCTTTCAGATGGCGCGGAAAGACTTTAACCACAAAGGACGCGAAGGAATCGCAAAGGACGCAAAGAAGAACTTCGCACTAATGATGTGGCGTTTACCTGCTCAGGGTCGGTACTATTCACTTGAATGCTTCGGCGTAGCGCATTGATCTTTCTATTCGCGACCTTGGCACTGTCAGGGAAGTTGCGGGGTGCGCCGGCTGCGCGGCCCGCAATTGTGTGGCAACCCGTGAAACTGGTTCCGGGATCGCCGGTGTTGTTTCAGGTTCCAGCTTCGAAAAGAATTCAAGAGGTCAGCGGCCGCTGGTTTGGGCATGAGGTGACCTTTTTTCGCGCCGGGGACGCGAGCGGCTGGTATGCATTGGCGGCGGTGCCGGTCGAAACTGTTGCGGGAAGCTACGAACTCGTGGCCAGCGAAAAGTTAGCAGGCGGGAAATCGGTCGAGGTCCGCGAGAAGATCAGAGTTGCGCGCGCTACTTATCCGAAGATCGCCGCAAAAGTCGCGAAACAGTTCACCGAGCCTGACCCCGAGCAACTGAAAGTCATCAACGCTGACAAAAGCATAAAGCAGCAGACCTTCGCAAACGTGACTCCGCAAAAATTGTGGGAAGGATCGTTTGTGGCGCCGGTGGCGGCTCCCATTTCCGACATCTTCGGGACCGCGCGAGTGTTCAACGGGGCGGTGCTCAGCCGCCATCAAGGGTTGGATTTTGGGGTCCCCTCCGGAACAGCGGTGGGCGCAATTAATGCCGGAACGGTCCTGCTGGCCCGTCCGCTCTATTTCGAAGGCAATTGCGTGGTTATCGATCACGGGCAGGGGCTGCTGAGCCTTTACCTGCATCTTTCCGAGTTCAAGATAAAGGAGGGGGATGAGGTGCAATCGCATCAAATTATTGCACTTAGCGGCGGGAGCGGGCGCGCGACCGGGCCTCATCTGCACCTTGCCGTGCGGTGGCAAGGGGTTTACATGGATCCGGCAACTCTTCTGAAACTCAGGATTCCCTGAGGCGGGCTGAGACAATCTTGTTCCGTTTTCGTAACAAAATTCCCGTTTTGGGCAGACTGCCCCATTTTGGTGCTAAAGATACGATTGCTTATCGTTCGGCAAAGCGTGGGGAAGCGCTTTTATTTGGTCTGCGCGGGCGAGGGCTATCGGGAAACTTGGAGAACCCCTCACCAAGTTCCCGATATTTATTTGCACGGCTTAATCAAGAGCTTTAACCACAGAGGGCACAGAGGCTCACAGAGGAAACTCTATAGAGGACAGCTCAGGTCAAACGATTGCGGCGATGGATTGCGGCGCCGGGTCGGATTCCACTGCGACTCCGTCGCGATAGGTCACAGTTCGGCCAGAGATGGCCGGCACTCTTTCTCCGGGAACAATAATCCCAATGAGGTTCAGCGGATCGGCGGCTGAGGTGGTGACCAGTTCGCCAGCCGCCGGCTGCTTGCGAGTTGCGCGGAGAGATTCGACAGCAACCGGCAGCGCGAACTGCTCGCCCACAAATCCATCTACAAATCTTCCGCCGCGGATCTCGCCGCGGGCTTCGAGGCGGCGATATGCGATCTGCAGTTCACGCCATTTCGGCAGATTGCTTTCGCGCGTGAGCAGATCGCGGAAGACGACTCCATAGCGTTTGAGGAGCATCCAGCAGGTGGCTTCGACCGCGCGGTCGCGCTCGACAGCAGAATCGGTGTGCAGGATCGCCCAGCGTCCGGCGCTGTGGCGGGGGCGTGACGTGCGTCCGCTTCCCTGTCCGGCGCGGCGCTTGGGATCGATCAGAGAACGCAGGTTGTCAAAGCCGTCGGCCGTGACCAGGCCGGCGGCGACCAGTTCCCACAGCCCGGTTTCGACTTCAGCTTTCAGTTTGCCAGTGGCGCGAACGATATCGGCGAAGAAGGATGCGCCGCGCTGCTGCAGGAATTCGAAAACCTGTTTCGCGATCGGGCTCAAGCCTTGAGCGTCGCTCGAGGCGGAGTGCGGGGTCATCCAATCCGCTTCTTCGCGCACGAAGAATGTGATGGGCGCCACGCTGGTGGGAATCACGCGGCGGCGAGCGTTGCCGTCTGATGCTTCGAGGGTTGCAGGATGCGGGGAGAGGCGTCCCCATCCAACTGCGCCGGTCAGGCAGAGCTGATCGAGCCACTTGGGATCGTAGTCAGCGACACGCCGGGCGAGCACCTGGCGCTCCCATGCGTTGGCGGGAATTTCGAATCCCTGGAGCTGGCCGAGGACTTCAAGCGTGGCACGTTCGCCCTGCAACTGAGATCCCGGCGCGACATGCTGCCAGCGCAGGAGCCAGCGCATGAACTGAGCGGGCGTGACCGGCTCGATCTGCTTGCGAAGCGTGGCGACCGTGAGGCGATGAATGCGGGCGAGCAAGCGACGGTCGCACCACTCGTGTTCGTGTGGCGCGGGCGACCCGGTCCGCGATTCGGCGCTGGTGAAATTTCCGCGAAGTATCGCACCGCTGGCTTCGAGACGCAGCATGGCTTTCTCGATCTCGCCCGATCCGATGCCGAGCAGAGCGCCGAGCTCGGGTGAACTGGTCGGACCGACGTGCGACATCCAGCCGGTCACCAGAGACAGCACGGCATCTTCGGCCGATTGCGGTTTGCCGAAATCCGGCGGCGCAGATTCAAGAACCGCATCCGGAAACAACTGCGTGAATGATGAGGCGCGTTCGGCGGCGAGCCAATAGCGACGGTTTTCGATTCTTGCGACAACGGCGCGATTCTGCGCCTGAAGACGACTGAACCATGGCACCCAGTCCGTCGAGCTGCGCTCGACTGGGCGGGTGAGGGCACCCGCCCCTACGTGGACTGTGGAGCTATCAATGATTGGGAAAGCAATGAGTGTGTGCAACACATCGTGCAGTTCATCGGCATCGCGGACGTCGGGCCAGGCTTCTTCCCTCACCTGATCAATGGCGGCGGGATCGAGCTTGCCGACTTCTTCCAGGACCGACTCGGGCAGCATGCGGCGCATCTCGATTGCGCGAGCGCGACGTTCTTCGAGTGGCGCGTCGTCGAGGTAGGCGTACGGGTTTGCGTTCAGAATTTCGTGCGAGAACTGCGAAGGCACCGGCGTATCCACCGAAAGGCAGCGAATGGAGCCGGTGTCGATGCGGCGCAGAAGATCTCTGAGACCATCGATGTCCATGGCCTCGGTGAGGACGTCCTTCATCACTTCCTTCACCAGAGGATGGTCGGGAATCTGAATGTCACCGACGATGTTCTCCTGGCAAGCGGCGACATCGGGGAAGACCGACGCCAGCAAGTCGTCGGAACGAATGCGCTGAATCTGAGGCGGTACTTTCTTTCCACTTTGAAAGCGAAGCAGCGCGAGAGAGCGGTTGGCGTCCCAGCGCCAGCGTGTGCCGAAGATGGGCGAGGCAAGTGCCGCCTGTTCCAGCACCGGCTGCACGGTTTCGGCATTCAGGAAATGAAAAACATCCCCAAGGGGAAAGCTGTGCTGCTCGGCGAGCGCGATGTTGAGGCCGTTGTCAGTGGCGGCGGCCTGAAGTTCGAAGTTGAAGCTGCGGCAGAAACGTTTGCGCAGGGCGAGCCCCCAGGCTTTGTTGACCCGCGCTCCGAACGGAGCGTGGATAATGAGTTGCATGCCGCCGCCTTCGTCGAAGAAACGTTCGGCGATGATGGTGCTTTGCGTGGGGACATCGCCGAGAACGGCGCGGCCTTCGAGGATGTACTGGATGGATTGGCTTGCGCCAGATTCATCAAGCCCGCACTCCGCTATGAGCCAGGCAATCGCTTCGGCTACATTCGGATCTTTGGGCGAAAGGGCGACGGGAGAAACTCCGCGTAAACGTTCGCTAATTTCTCGGCGCAACTCAGCGAGGTGAAATGAAAGCTCCTGCGTGCGGCCGGGTGCCTCGCCATTCCAGAAAGGGACGGTTGGCGGCGCGCCATGCGCGTCTTCGACCAGCACTCTCCCCGATTTACCTTCGACTCTCTGAATGCGCCAGGAAGTGTTGCCGAGCAGCATCACGTCGCCGGCACTGCTCTCGATGGCGAAGTCCTCATCGAGGGTTCCGACGACGACTGCTTCCGGCTGCGCGACCACGGTGAACAACGCGGTCTCGGGAATAGCGCCGCCACTAGTGATCGCAGCCAGCCGCGCTCCACGTCGTGCTCGCAGTTTGCGGTTGACGCGGTCGTGGTGCAGATAGGCGCCATAGCGTCCGCGACGGGCAGCGATACCTTCGGAGAGCATCTCGAGGATGCTGTTGAAGGTTTCGCGTGTGAGATTGCGATACGGGTAGGCGCGGGTTAGTAAGGAGAAGAGTTCGTCTTCGTCCCAGCCGGAGTCGGCTTCCAGTCCAGCGTTTTCTGTAGAGCTCTGCTCGACCGGACGGGTGAGGGCACCCGTCCCTACATGTGCTGTGGTGGTACAGGTTGCCACGATCTGCTGGGCGAGGACATCCAGCGGCGAATCGGGGATCATCAGGCGGTCGAGATCGCCGTGGCGAATGGCGCGGACGAGAGCTGCGCATTCCAACAGCTCATCCCGAGTAGTGGCGAACAAGCGTCCTTTGGGAACTGCACCGCGCCAGTGACCGGAACGGCCAATCCGCTGCAACGCGACAGCGATGGCGCGAGGAGAGCTGATCTGAATGACGAGATCGACCGTGCCGATATCGATTCCAAGCTCAAGCGAAGCGGTTGCGACCAGGACTTTGATCTCACCGTCTTTCAGTTTCTTTTCCGCGGCCAGACGCAACTTGCGCGACAGGCTGCCGTGATGGGCCCCCACCTGATCTTCGCCCAATTTCTCGGCAAGATGGTGCGATACACGTTCGACAAGTCGGCGCGTATTTACGAAGACGAGGGTTGAACGATGCTGCTGCGAGAGTTCGACGATGCGGTCGTAGATTTCCTCCCACATCTCGTTGGTGGCGATGGGGCCGAGCAGCGTATTGGGAATTTCAACTGCCAGATCGAGCGTGCGTTTGTGGCCGATATTGACGACAACGGGGTCGGGGCGGCCGTTTCCGGCAAGGAAGTGGGCGACATCTTCGATGGGCTTTTGGGTTGCAGAAAGACCAATTCGTATGGGAGACGTGTTCGTCAGGTGTTCCAAACGTTCCAGCGACAGGGTGAGATGTGCTCCGCGCTTGTCGTCGGCGACGGCGTGGATTTCGTCAACAATGACGGTTTCGACATCGCGCAGAACTTTTCGGCTGCTTTCGGCCGTGAGCAGGATGTAGAGCGACTCGGGGGTCGTAACCAGAATGTGCGGGGGGCACTTGAGCATGGCCCGGCGCTCGTGCATAAGCGTGTCGCCGGTACGAACGGCACTGCGAATTTGGGGCATCAGCAAACCGCGCTCGCCTGCGAGTTGAAGAATTTCTGCCAGTGGGCCTTCGAGGTTTTTCTGAATATCGTTGCCCAGCGCTTTGAGCGGGGAAATATAGAGAACTTCGGTGCGATCGTGCAGATCTCCGCTGAGGGCTTTTCGGACCAGGCGATCAATGCAGGCGAGAAAAGCAGCGAGTGTTTTGCCTGATCCGGTCGGGGCGGAGATCAGCGTGGTACGCCCAGCGAGAATATGCGGCCAGCCCTGCTCCTGGGGCTCGGTGGGCGTGCCGAATTTGCGGGTGAACCATTCGGCGACCAGCGGATGGGCCCAGGAGAGAGACTGCATCCCTGTATTCTAAGGCGGAGAGGCGAGGTTCGCACATTGTTCGCCTCCAACATTTTTCGGCGAAAGAGAGCCTCAGCCACCTATGGTAGCGACTTGAATTCGTCAGTAGTCCCCTTGGTGCAGCGAGCCTAAACTGGCAGTAAATGGAATCCCCTGATAAACGTCACGGAGCGACACGAACGCTTCTAGTCTTGGCTGTAGTTATGGTCCTGGGATACGCGTGCATTCATGGTCTTCGATTCACGAACGCTCTTCTCAACGTTACATTCGTCTGCTTGTTTCTTCCAGCACCCACTCTATTTATCCGGCCTGTTCTACGACTGAGTGGTTGGCTCAAACGTGTGGCAGCGATCGTTCTTGCACCGCTGCTGGCTCTCTCTCTCTGTTGTGTCTGCTCTTTACCGCGAGTTGCGATCTCCCTGCCGTGATGCAGCACCGTGAGATGAGCCGACAGTTGAGCCATGTTCAGTGGGGAAACTATTCAATTCATCTACTTTGGGAGGAAACTCCCGGAGGCGCGGTTGGCCCTCATGGTGTTGTCCTGGAGCAGCGCAAGGCCATTGTCCCCGGCCTTTACTTGGTGAAGCAGTTGGACTATTTCGAGGACGCGAATGAAGGCAGTCTTTCCGTCGACGAAGCGGGAAGGATACGATTGCACATCCCACAAAGCCCTGCGCATCAAAGATAGACAAGGTTTACCCGCTCAATCGCAGCATGTACTTTTAGGGATAGCAACAAGTTCTCGTGTGTTATCCAAACGTGCTTTGCCTTCCCTTAACATCTCTGCCAAACTGAGCTAACCCCATGGGCCGCATTCACGTCCTTCCCGAGCATGTTGCCAACAAGATCGCTGCCGGCGAAGTTGTCGAGCGGCCGGCTTCCGTGGTGAAAGAGCTGCTCGAAAATTCTCTCGACGCGGGTTCTACGCGGATCAAGATTCAAGTTGAGGCTGGCGGGAAGAAACTGATCCAGATCACCGATGACGGTTGCGGCATGGTGCGGGACGATGCATTGCTGGCCTTCGAGCGCCATGCCACTTCAAAGATCAAAGATGCGGAAGACCTGCTGGAGATTTCAACGCTGGGATTTCGCGGAGAAGCCTTGCCGTCAATGGCTTCGGTGTCGCGCCTGCGGCTTGAGACCCGCGCCGCAGACCAGGATTCCGGAACCGTCATCGAAATCAACGGCGGCAAAATGCTTCGGGTGGAGGAAGCCGGCCTGCCGGCAGGCACCTCGATTGCGATTCGTGATCTCTTCTTCAATACTCCGGCGCGCAAGAAATTTCTCAAGGCGGAGTCCACCGAGCTTTCGCACATCGCTTCGCTGGTTACGCACTATGCGCTGGCGCATCCCGACAAACACTTCGAGTTGCATTCGGCGACGAACGCCATGCTGATTGCGCCGCCGGTGGCGGGATACAGCGAGCGCGTGTATCAGGTGTTTGGTAAAGAGACACTCGATCAGCTGATTCCTCTTGCCGCCGAGTTGCCGCTGGCACACGTGGGACTGCCGCAGCCGCCGCCGTGGCGAAGACAACAGCAGGAAGAAGATGAGGAGATCCAACCGTCTGAGCCGGGCCACTTGCGGCTGCATGGATTCGTCTCGAAGCCGGAGATCCAGAAGCTGAATCGCAACTCGATTTATACGTTTGTGAACGGGCGGTTGATCCGCGACCGGCTGATTCAGCATGCGCTGACTGAGGCGTACCGCAACATTTTGCCGCCGACGGTCTTCCCCGTCGTGCTGCTTTTCCTGGAGATGCCGAACGCGGAGGTGGACGTGAACGTTCATCCTTCGAAGACTGAGGTGCGCTTCCGCCAGCGGAGCGTAATGCACGATTTTCTGCGCGACTCGGTGCGCGCGGCGTTGATGAAAGCGCTGCCGGTTCCGCAGTTCGTCACGGAGATTCGCGCGCATCCGACTGCCAGCCCATCGCTCACGCCGGGAGCAAGGGCGGCCGAGTCGCAACCCTGGCAGTATGGTGCGGCGGCGCCGCAGGAGTTCGGCTTGCAAGCTCCGCCGCAACCGGCCGTTGCGGAACGATTTCAGTTTTCGGAAGGAATCGAAGTTCAGGCCAATGCCGCGATTCCAGTGGCTCGCTTTCCCCGGCAAACCTTCGGGGGCCCAGTGGAGGCACCGGAAGCAGACCGTTGCGCGCCTGCAATCGATGAAAATGTAGAAGCCATCAGCGAGATCCCAAGCTTGTCGTCGCTGAAGCCACTCGGCCAATTGCGGGAGTCGTTCATTCTCGCAATCAATCATGACGGGCTGTGGATCATCGATCAGCACGTGGCGCATGAACGGGTTTTGTTCGAGCGAGTGCTGAAACAGCGCGCGCAGCAACAGGTCGAGAGCCAGCGACTGTTGATGCCGATTGTGATCGAACTGACGCCGGCGCAGCAGGCGGTTTTTTCCGAGCTTTCTGAGGAACTGCACAGCAACGGCTTTGAGGCGGACCCATTCGGCACACGCAGCATTGCAGTGAAGATTGCGCCCGCGGGAGTGGAAGCCGCTCAAGTCGAGCACATGCTGCATGAGTTGCTCGATCAGTTTTCGCGCGAAGATCAGGCGCTGAACCTGGATCAGATTCGCGGGCGTATCGCGGCTTCCATCGCGTGCCATGCGGCGATCAAGGTCAACATGCCGCTCGAGCAGAAGAAAATGGAGTGGCTGCTCGCGGAACTTTCGAAAACCGATTGCCCGATGACCTGCCCGCACGGCCGCCCCGTGGTCCTGCGATACTCGATGCGGGACATTCAGCGGGCGTTCAAGAGGATCTAGCCTTCAGCTCTCAGCCATCAGCCGTCAGGAAAGGCATTCGATCTCGGCATTTCGGTTAGACTCGATGAGCGATGGAAGTTTGCACGCCCTGCAGGGTAATGGCTGATGTCTGACTCAATTCGACAAGGCTCACTTAGAAACATTGCGTGGGTGGTCGGGAGTTTGGCGCTCGCTCTCTCGATCTTCTCCGTTTCCCTCGTACACCAATTTGGTGAGACGCGGCCAACCGTCGGAGACTCCAGTCGCGCGCACGCGGTCAAAATTCATTCGCGGGTCGTGTATCTCACCACCGGCGAATATGCAACCGCGTTTGGGTCGCATGCGCTGACCATCCTTGCCATCGGATCTTTTCTGGGTGTGCTCTTGAAATCAAGGGCAAGGAAAACGTAAACCAGCCATGACCGATCAAGAGATCCAAGACCTGCGCCGCGAAAAATGGCGGCTGAACGGGACGCCGGTGCGCACCCTCGACGATGCGCGCAGCTTCATCGAGTCGAACGGATTTTCGCTGATGCTCCCGGTGGTCCCGCCCGTGCTTCTGCCGACGTTCGTCGGCGCGTGGGCAGGAACGGATGAGCGCCTTCCTAACCTCAAGCAAGCGTTCACTGATCCGAGAGCGAAAGAGGCAACGGAGCTCATGGTGCGCCTGCTGCGCGACAAGTCGGCGTACGAGGCAAGTTTCTTTGGCGAGAACAACGCGTTTTTGCTGTCAGCATCGGTGTTTCCGTTTTTCTATGCGCTGGTGGGTGAGCGGAACCCGCGGCATGCGCCGAAGCCCGGGCCGCGTTCGCCTTATTCGCAGCTGGCCAGCGATGCTTACGCAATCATTCATCGCAAGGGACCGATCCCGAAACAGAAGCTGTTAGAAGACCTCGGCAAGGGAATTTCGGTACCAGCGATCGATCACGCACTGTCTGACTTATGGTCGAAGCTCCGCATCACGCGCGTGGACTACAACGACCGCGAGGGGGCGTCCTGGGATGTGTTGCAGCGCTGGGCTCCGGACGCGGTCGCGGAAGGCGTGAACTGCTCCGTGAACTCGGCGCTCTCCGCGCTGCTTTCGAAGTATCTGGATTGCGTAGTTGCAGCCGACCAGCAGGAGTTGGAGTCGTTCTTCGGGAACTTCGTGGCCCGGTCAAAAGTGCGAGAGGCGGTGAACGCCTTGCTGGCTGCGCGGGAGTTCAGCTTTGTGCCCGTCGGGCATCGAACAGTGATTCAGGTGACGGTGAGGGAGCCCGTGCGAAGGTCAGGGACGGGATGAATGGGCTCGCTCGATCGACAAGGGTTTGAGATTGTCTTGAACGTTTTTTCACCGCAAGAGATTGATTCCGTTGCCGAGTCGATATCACTTTCTTCCATCTCGCGCAGCCGTGCGGGAATGCGTCACGCTTTGCAGGTCGCAGCGGTGCGTTCTTTAGCCGAGAGCGGCCCCCTTCTAAAACTGGCCGCGCAAGCGCTGGTTCACGGTGCATTTCATTTTCGCGCCACCCTGTTCGACAAGTCTGCCCAGTCGAATTGGCTGGTGGTGTGGCATCAAGACACGGCCTTGCCTTTGAAGCAGAGGAGAGAAGTTGCGGGATGGGGACCGTGGTCAGTGAAGGCAGAAACCATCTGCGCACATGCGCCGGCGTCCGCGCTCGAACAGGTTCTTGCCGTTCGAGTGCATCTCGACGACTCCAATGCGGAGAATGGTGTCCTGAAAATTCTGCCTGGCACTCACCTTTCAGGAGTTTTAAGTGACGATGGGATTCACGAACTCGCGGCGAGAACTCCCGCAGTGGAATGCTGCGTGCCGGCGGGAGGCGTCCTGCTTATGCGTCCTTTGGTGGTGCATGCCTCTTCGAAGACGAGATCAGCCACACCGAGACGCGTGGTGCACATCGAATATGCGTCGCGAACGTGCCTTGATGGCGGCTTGGAACTGGCCGTCGATAACCTCAGCCGAATCTGAGTTGCCCACCTCACTTTCTCGCGAGAAAAGCGTACATGTACAATCGCACTCGAAGATGAGCCAAACTTCCCGCAAACTGATCATCGCGATTGACGGCCCGGCTGGGGCCGGGAAGAGCACGATTGCTTCCAGGCTGGCGCGCAAGCTGGGATACGTGAACCTGGAAAGCGGCGCAATGTATCGAGCGCTGGCGTTGAAGGCGGTTGAGAACGACATTTCATTTGATGACGAAGCCGCGCTAGATAGCCTTGCGCACAACTCACGGATCAAGATTGAGCCGACTTTGGGCGGAAACCGCGTATTGCTCGATGGTCGAGACGTCACGCAGAGGGTGCGCGAGGAGGACGTTTCGCAGGCGGCGTCGCGAGTTTCGGTACACCCGAAGGTGCGCGAATGGATGGTGGCGCGGCAGCGCGAGCTTGGCGAGAACGGCGGCGTGGTGATGGAGGGGCGTGACATCGGGACGAAAGTTTTTCCGGATGCCGACGTAAAGATTTTTCTGGATGCCGATCCGGTGATTCGCGAGCAGCGGCGGATTCAGCAGCAGCATGCGCGGGGAGTTTCTGCCGAAGCTATGGCGGAGGAGTTGCGGGAACGCGACCGGAGAGATCGGACGCGGGCGAACTCGCCGCTTGAGCCTGCGGCAGATGCCACAGTGCTGGATTCGACGGCGTTGAGCGAGGACGAAGTTTTACAGAGGGTGGAGGCGCTGGTGGAGCAAAGATTGGTCACGTAGGGGCGGGTACCCTCACCCGCCCAGCCGCGCTTCGCGCGGCGATTCGGCGAGCTAAGCTCGCCTGCCCGGGTGAGGCACCCGGGCCTACGTGAGCATTTTGGATTCCTCGCTGTGAGGATGCCACAAGATGAATGTCAAACGCCGGAGCCAAAGCTCCGGCGTGTGTCTAGCTCGTGCGTTATGCCGACATGACCCGGCGTTGTCCTCGGTTGCTGCTTTCGCGAATCGAAGACACGCCGCGGCGCAGGTTTAGCCAGCCTTGTTCCTGGAACAGCTTGAAGAGGTCGTATCCGTAGGGAATTTCGCCGGTGATGATTTCTTCCCTGCCCTGTTCGTCGGTCACGGAAAAGGCGACCTGCACGGGCTCATCCGGTGAGTGTTGTTTGGTGAAATGGACGAGTTTTACGTTGAGCGTCTCCTGCTCTTGATTTTGTAATGGCATAGTTTTTTCCTCGTCCCTAGTTGGGAACGAGGCCAGTCTAGAAAGCGAGCAAGATGCCCTCAATCCCCGATGGAGGGTAATTTGAAAGTAAGGCTGTGAGTATTTCGTGCAGGTTTGACGAATGCGTAATAGATATGTAATAGAAGCCAGCACTCAGCACTCAGCCTTTGGAGATTTTCTCCGCGAACTCCGCGCTGTCCTCGGCGTTCTCTGCGGTTAAAATCTTTAAAGCCCAAAGCTCTTAACCGTAAAGGTCGCAGAGGATTTGCCGGGATCGCAGAGAACAGCCCAGGTCTGAATGCTGAGTGTCCCATGCTATACTTTTCCTATCCCCACGCCGTTGAACGTGTAACGGGAGGTTTGCATCGATAAAAGATTTATCCGCATAAATGAGCGTATTCGCGCCCGCGAAATTCGCGTGATTGATGATGAAGGCAAGCAGATCGGCATCCTGCAGCCGTTCGAAGCGCTCAAGATGGCCCGCGAAAAGAACCTTGACCTGGTAGAGATTTCCCCGACAGCGCAGCCTCCGGTTTGCCGCATCATGGATTACGGGAAATTCCTGTACCAGCAAGAGAAGAAAGAGCGCGAGGCCAAAAAGCACCAGAAGACGATCACGGTCAAGGAAGTGAAGTTCCGCATCAACGTGGACGATCACGACTACGAGACCAAGAAGAATCACGTGCTGCGTTTTCTGGATGAGGGCGACAAGGTGAAGGCTACGATCTTTTTCCGCGGACGCGAGATGACGCGCACCGGGCTGGGGCGCGGAATTCTGGAGCGGCTGATAAAAGATATTGGCGAGCGCGGAATTGTTGAATTTCGTCCGCGGCAGGAAGGCAACACACTGCACGCGATCCTGGCGCCGAACGCGAAGAAGCCGGGCGAGAAGCCGCCACCGCAGCAACAAAGGGCGCAAGCGTAAAAAATCAGCATTTAGCAGTTAGCATTTGGCTGCCTGAGGCCGTGCTGACGAAATGCTAATTGCCAAGTGCTAACTTGCTGGAGTTTAGACAATGCCAAAGCTAAAAACACACAAAGGCGCCGCCAAGCGCTTCAAGAAGACTGGGACAGGGAAGGTAAAGCGGTCGAAGGCGTTTTTGCGCCATATCCTGACGTCCAAAGACAAGAAGCGCAAGAGCCAGCTGGGAACTTCGACGCTGGTCAGCGATGCGGACACGCCGAAAGTCAAGAGAATGATTCCGTATTAACGGATAAAGTAGGGACGGGTGCCCTCACCCGTCCGGCGGAGCAAAGCTCCGCGGGTTTCTGGCGAGCATGGCTCGCCCGCCCGGGTGGGGACACCCGGGCCTACGTGAACTGTGGTAAAGCGAGTGAAGAGGCACATCCTGCCTCCAGCCGCTAAATTAGAAGATAAAAGGAGCAACCCATGCCTCGTGTAAAACGCGGGACCAAACGCCGCGCCAAACGTAAAAAGATACTTGACCGCGCCAGCGGTTATTACCTGACAAAATCAAAACTCTACCGGTCGGCGAAGGAGGCCGTGGAACGCGGCCTGAAGTTCGCCTTCTCCGGACGCCGCCAGAAAAAGCGCCAGTACCGCTCGCTGTGGATCGTGCGCATCGGCGCGGCCGCCAAGCTGAATGGCATGAGCTACAACCAGTTCATCCATGGATTAAAGACGGCGGGCATCGAGCTCGATCGCAAGATCCTGGCTGACCTGGCGGTGAATGACGCCGCCGCGTTTAAGAGCCTCGCCGAGCAGGCGAAGGGCGCTCTCGGCGGGGCCGCGTAGTAGCAGTCAGCACTCAGCAGTCAGCACTCAGTCCTCGTGTATAGCTGTAGCGCCATTTGGCCGCATTTTTGAGCGCGTGGCTTCTTCTGCTCGCTCTGAGCTGTTGCGCATGAAGTCTGCAATGTTCAAAGCAACGCATCCGATCATCGGTACGCGAGATATCCGGAGGGCGATTGAGTTCTACACCCGGCAGCTCGGCTTCGAGTTCGTGTTTGGAGACGAAGGCGATCCTCCGAACTACGTTGGATTTCGCCGCGACGCGGTAGAAATTCACATGCAGTTTCAGTTCGAGGACGAGATGAGCCCGATACGGCTGCGATTTCTTGTAGAAGATCCGGACGCGCTATTCAAGGAATACCGGCAGCGCGGAGTCGAGTGCACTCCGAACAGCGTTAGTGACACCGCGTGGGGGACGCGCGAGTTCGCCTTGTACGACCTGGATCGGAATGCGCTTAGTTTTTATCAACCGGTTACGAGACGAGAGAGTGCGCCTTCGTAGCTTGCAAACCTGGGTTTTGTTGGCCGAGCGTTGCTTGAACTTGAATTTGAGTCGGGCGGCGCCCGGACGACAAGTTGTGGAGATAAATTAAAGCTTGGCGTACACAGTCCCAAAGCTGAAGGATTTCTCGCCTGCGGCGCTCGACAAGGCCGTCGAAAAGCTTCTCGCTGCGATTGGCGACGAATCCGATGCGGTCAGGAATGATGCTGACAAGAAGGCCTTCCGCGACCGCTGGCTCGCTCGCAAGGATGGCATCCTTACCCAAGTCAACGATCTCTGGCTGAAGCCTGCGCCGAAAGAAGCCAAGCGCGAGGTCGGCCAGCGCGTCAACAAACTCAAAGCCGAGGTCGAAGCGAAAGTTGAGGCTGCGCTCGCCCAAAAACCGAGCGCGGCGGCGGAATCCGCGATCGACATTTCCCTTCCCGGCATTCGCCGCCCAATTGGCGCCGAGCACCCGATCATTCGCACCCAGAATGATATCGTCGGTGTGTTCAAGAATCTCGGCTATTCGGTTGCCGAAGGGCCGGTGATTGAGACCGACTATTACAACTTCGAGGCGCTAAATTTTCCGCCCAATCATCCCGCGCGCGATACGCAGGACACGCTGTTCCTTGCGAATCAGGAGTCGAAATCGCGGCGCGAACAGTTGCTGCTGCGCACGCATACTTCTCCCGTGCAAATTCGCACAATGGAGAAGATGAAGCCGCCGATTCGCATTGTCATTCCCGGCAAAGTGCATCGCAATGATCCGCCGGATGCGAGCCACTCGCCAATGTTTCATCAGATCGAGGGTCTCGCGGTGGACACAAACATTACGTTCGGCGATCTGAAGGGCACGCTTGATCACGCGATGAAGGCGCTCTTCGGGTCAGATGTGAAGACCAGCTTTCGTCCGTCGTTCTTCCCTTTCACTGAGCCTAGCGCGGAGATGTTCGTTTCGTGCTTCATCTGCGGTGGAAGCGGCAAGCGCGGAAGCGATCCTTGTCGTCCGTGCAAGCAAACGGGATGGATTGAGATTCTCGGCTGCGGCATGGTTGATCCGAGTGTGTTCGAGTTTGTGAAGGGGAACGGCTACGAGCCGGAGAAAATCTCGGGCTTCGCGTTCGGCATGGGTGTGGATCGGATTGCGATGCTGAAGTACGGGTTGGATGATTTGCAGTTGTTCTTTCAGGGGGACGTGAGATTTTTGGAGCAGTTTGGGTGACGCCGTCGTTGGTCGTACGTCGTTCGTCGTTCGTCGTTCGCAAAACCTAAACCGAATGTCACTCCGAAAACGCGTGACCGGGGAGGAATCTGCAGTTAGGTCTTTAGGCGAATATGACTCTTGCGGAATTAGCAGATTCGCTGCCGAACGGCTTCCATGACAGTGCTATCAAACGAGTGACCGTCGATTATGAGAAACAGACAGCCCGATTGGAGATGTCATTGTCGGTCGGCCTGCCCGACGACCCAATCGAAAAGCGAGATAACTGTCGGGACGGTCTGGTCGAGCTGTTCGGTTTGCAATTCTTTATGATTTCAGCCCCTAACGCGAAGGAGCACTTAGGGGCACTGGGCGAGGTGTGGGTTGTGGACGGGTATGACACCAACGAAATCCTGAATTCCTGCAAAGAGATCACTCCGTCACTACTACAGTCAATTTCCGCAGGCGTGTTCACTTTCAGTTTTTATCTAAACGATTGGAATTCATACATTCATATCGCAGCGAGGAAATGCAGCCTTAAGTGGCTGGGACCGGAACACACCCGTACCGACAGTAGGCAACCCTTCTTGCCCGGAGAGACCATCGACATCTAATGAAACTCTCTGCCCAATGGATTCGCGAGTTTGTTGATGCTCCGGTGGACGACCGCCAGCTCGCCGAAGATTTGACCTCGATTGGAATTGCTGTCGAGGGCATTGCCGGCGAAGGCGCGAACGCGGTCTACGAAATGGAGATCGGGACGAACCGTCCTGACGCGATGAATCACTATGGAGTTGCGCGTGAGGCTGCGGCGCTTCATGGATTGCAACTCAAGCCGATAGAGACGTCAGCAGCTGAAGCCGTGGCCCAAAAACGAAGTTCGGCGGATTTCGAAATTAATATCGAGGATGCCGAAGGGTGTGCGAGGTATACGGCGCAGATCATTCGTGGCGTCAGGATCAAGGCTTCCCCCAAAGACATTGCAGGCCGCCTCGCTCTCGTCGATCAGCGCTCAATCAACAACGCCGCAGACGCCTCGAACTACACGCTGTGGGAGATGGGGCATCCCACGCATGCCTTCGATCTCGATCTGCTTGAAGGCGGCAAAATTGTCGTCCGCAAAGCCCGCGCGGGTGAAATGCTCAAGACTCTCGACGGAGTTGACCGCAAGCTCTCGCCGGAAGACCTGATTATTGCCGATGCCAATCGGCCCGTGGCTCTTGCCGGTGTCATGGGCGGCTTTGACACGATGATCACCGAAAAAACCAAGAACATTCTGATCGAGTCAGCCTGGTTCGATCCTGCGGCGGTTCGTAAAACCGCGAAGAGACTCGGCATGCACACGGACGCTTCGCATCGCTTCGAGCGTGGGGCTGATTACGGTGCGACAGCGCTTGCCTGTGCTTTGGTTGCGCAAAGAACTATCGAATCCGGCGAAGGCGAGCTGGATGGCGGGCAGATCGATGCCGTGGCGCGGGCCGTGGACCAGGCACCTGTGGTACTCCGAGCCTCCCAAGTCCGCAGGATTCTGGGCGCAGATATTGAGGTCCACGAGATCGTCGGCATTCTCAAGCGATTGGGATTTGAGCTTGTCCCCGAACCTGGCGCGCAACCTGAGTTTTCTGTGCGCATCCCCAGCTGGCGACTGGATGTGGAGCGCGAGATTGATCTGATTGAAGAGATCGCCCGCCTGCATGGGTACAACAAATTCACCAATACGTTGCCGGGATTTTCCGGCGCGGTGGTCGAAAGTTCGAAGAGTATTCAACAAGGGAAGCTTCGCTCTTCCCTGCTCTCTCTCGGCTATGACGAAGCCGTGTCGCTGAGTTTCATCTCTCATGAAGACGCGGAAACGTTTTCATCCTCACCGGTCATCGAGTTGGCTAATCCGATCAGCGAAGAAGCTTCGTTGATGCGGGGCTCTCTAGTTCCAGGAATGCTGGACATGCTGGCGTACAACCTGAATCGCGGGACGGAGACGGTGCGACTGTTCGAAATGGGGGATATGTACGAGGGTGCCGGCACGGGAACGGCTGAGAAAAGCCGCATCTGCATGGGTGTGACAGTTGCGGCCATCGAGAACGACCTTCCGCAACGTGCGGCCCTCGACAAGAGCAGGGGTTCGACAGTCGATGCCTTCAGGTCGTTCAAAGGGGATGTCGAGAAATTGCTGAGCGCGTTCGAACATCGCGCGCTCACCTTCGATGCGAACTCTTCCGATTATTACCAGCCGGGCAGATCAGCGCGGGCGATGATGGATGGCGACGTGGTCGCGCAGTTCGGAATTTTGCATTCGCACGTAGCGGCAAAGCGCAAGCTGAGACAAGAAATATACCTTGCCGAGATATTCGCGGACCGGCTTTTGCGGCGCGGGTTGCGAACAATTCGCTACACTCCACTGTCGAAATTTCCTGCAGTTGGGCGCGATTTCTCATTTATCTTCGCCGACGAAATTACGTTCGAGAAGATCGAAGCGGAAATTGACCGGCTCGGAATCGCTGAACTACAGAGCTTTTCGCCGGTCGAGATTTTCCGCGGGGGATCTATCGAGGCGGGAAAATATTCGGTCCTCTTGAGTGCTAGATTCCAGTCCATGGAGCGCACGTTGCGGGAGGATGAGGTGGCGGAGTGGTCGGGAAAGATGGTTGCCGCGTTGCAGGGCATGGGCGGAGCACAACGCGCTTAGCTGGAGCGCACTGTGTTGCGCTAGCCTGGTCAGCGACTAACCAGATACGGGCATACTCAGGCGACGGACCCTCCGCATGGTTGCCCAGTCGTACTCGTAAGTTATCCCGCAAAGCACACATACCTGATAGTCGCGCCCGTGAACGCTGTGTGGCCAGGAAAACCGGTGCGGGCAAAGCTTCTGGAGGAAGAGGAAAAAAAATCTCGCCATCGTTTTCGGCTCCGCGATTCAGTTGGTCCAGTCGAGACCAGAGGCGTGGACGATGTGCCGAGAACGCTTTCAATTTCGACTGTGTTAGATGGACATTAGCACGGAACGTTTCGAAGGCGGCTCACACCATAGTCCAATTCAAGGCGGGATAATGGCCAATGCCGGCTTCAACCGCGCCGCTGGTTCTCTGCCGGAATCATCCGCCAGGCGAGAACTCCACTTACTACAGCCAAGCCGGCGCAGATGAAGCTGACCAGGCGCAATCCGGCCACGAATGCGTCGGCAATCGCAGATCGGACCGCTTTCACTGTGGCTGGATTGAGATCATTTGGCATTGTGAGAGCCACAAGTCTGGTTTCGTTCGCCTGAATCTGCTGAAGCTTGCCGGTTGAAAGAGGAATGGTTGCGAGACTCTGATTCAGATGAGAACTGAATGATGTCACCAGAACTACGCCAAACACCGCAATTGCCAGCACTCCGGCAATCCGCGATACAGCATTGTTGATCCCCGACGCGGTCCCGGCATGGTCCTGGTCGACGGAACTCATGACGACAGTGGTGAGGGGCGCGACTGTGATCGCCATTCCGAACCCGAGGATGATAAAGGCGGGAAAGAAGGCTTTCCAGTAACTCCCCCCGACTGATGCTGACGCGAAAATCGCGAAACCTGCTGCGGCAATGAACGGCCCGACGACCAGCGGAGTTCGAGCTCCATAGCGGTCAACCAGGCCTCCCGACCAGCGGGAGAGCGACGACATCAGCAGAATCATGGGCAGAGCGGCGGTGGCGGCCTGGGTTGAAGAAAATCCGTGGACCTGAATCAGGCTCATGGGGAAAACGAAAAAGAAAATCCCCAATGCCGCATACAAACAAAAGGTAAGCAAGTTCGCGCCGCGAAAGGCCGGTGAACGGAACAGCGCGAGGGGAACCATGGGCGAGTCAACTCGCATTTCAACGGAGACAAATACAATCAAGCTCGCGAAGCCGCCGATCAAACTTGTGACCACCAAAGGATGCGACCAGCCTAAGTTGGGCGATTCCACAAATCCGTTTACGACGCCACCCAGCCCAGCGATCACCAGGGTGGCCCCCAGCCAATCGATGCGCTGAACGCTGGTGCTGCGGGTCTCGGGCATGTGACGAATCGAAATCAGGAACACCGCTAACGCAAGTGGGAGATTGACGAAAAACGCCCAGCGCCAGGAGGCGTGCTGGATGAGCCATCCGCCGGCAACCGGACCAAGCGCCGCCGTGATGGCTGTAAATCCCGACCAGGTTCCAATCGCCTTGCCGCGTGACTTCTCGTCGAAGGTTGCGCTGATGATGGCAAGGCTTCCCGGAACCAGCAGCGCCGCGCCAATGCCCTGGATGGAACGGGCAACGATCAACTGGCGAATGCTGAGAGAAAGACCGCACGTCACAGAAGCCGCGGCGAACAGGATCAGCCCAGCCAAAAAGATCCGACGCCGTCCGTAGCGATCGCCCAGCACGCCGCCTACGAGAATCAGCGCGGAGAGAAAGAGCGCATAAGCCTCGACTACCCATTGCACGTCAACGATGTTTGCTTGAAATCCGTTCTGAAGTGCAGGAATCGCGACGTTCACAACCGTGCTATCGATGAACGCCATGCTGGAAGCGAGAATCGTGGCTGCAAGAATCCAGGGCTGTGCTTCTTCTGTGCATCGGCCGCCGTCATCTCCTGAATGGAGGACCAGCTCATGGCGTGGTGTTTTCATTGAGCTATGGATGCGTTGACGATGGGTAACGTTCCGGGTAGCCGGTTCTCTGTTGAGAATCCCTCAGGCCACAGCGGTCATCTGTTTCCATAGATGAAAACTCTCGGCATGATCGGCGGCCTGGGGCCCGAGTCCAGCATCGACTACTATCGGTCTATTCTTGCCGGATATCGCTCCCGCACAAACAATCGGGGATACCCGCAAATCATTATCAATAGCCTCGACGTCGATAAAGGCATCGCGATGCTCGACGCGAACCGTCTTGACGACTTGGCAGACTATCTTGCCACTGGAGTGGAAGCCCTGGTACGTGCGGGTGCTGATCTTGGATTCATCGCAGCCAACACTCCGCACCTGGTCTTCGACGAAGTGCAGCGGCGGTCGGCGATACCACTACTCAGCATTGTCCGGGCTACGGCCGACCGCGCCAAGGCGCTGGGGCTTAGGAAGGTCGGGTTGTTTGGAACTGGATTCACCATGCGGGCTGCGTTCTATCCGATAGAGTTCGAGCGCGCGGGGATTTCCGTGGTAACGCCGCGAGAACCGGAGCGTGATTACATTCATGGCAAGTACATTGGGGAACTGCTGAAAAATCAATTTCTGCGCGAAACCAGCGGCGAGATTGTGCGCATCGCTCGACGGATGAAAGCCGAAGAAGGAGTAGAAGCGATCGTACTTGCCGGTACGGAGTTACCACTGCTGTTGCGGGGTGCTGAGGCCGAGGTCGCGTTCCTGGACACAACCGTCATTCACGTCGATGCTATCGTTGACGAGCTCCTGGCTTGAGGGATCCAGGATTTTAACGCCCTGTTAACAATCGAGATGATGCTTGAAGCAAATCGAGCCATCGTTGTATTCTCTCCAACACCCGCGCTGCGCATGCTTCCTTTTACTTGAATCCGGTTCTCCTAAACCTCCGGCGGCGGTTTTCGCACAACGGTCACGAATCAAAACCCAGCTTTCCTGGCGGTCCATCCATTTACGAGGAGAACTCATGAATCGGCGGCATTTTCTACAATCGAGCGGCGCAGTGTGCGCCGGCCTGGCACTTGCAAAATCGACTTCTCTTTTTGCTGACACACTAGCCAGCGGCTGGCGCACATTCGAGGTCAGTACGCGCGTCGAGATCCTGAAGCCGGACGGCGTAACTCACATCTGGCTGCCTGCGGCACTCATCAGCAACACGCCGTATCAGCGCACGATTTCGAACAAGTTTGTGGCTGAGGGCGGCAGCGCAAAATTGACCAAGGACAAGCCGAGCGCGCTTGGGCTGGTGTCAGCCAGTTATCCGGCGAATGCGAAACCAGTACTGACGCTCACCAGCCGCGTCTCGCTGCGGAACTACGCCGTTGATCTCTCGAAACCCGAGCGCCCACATGTTTCGCAGGCGGAGCTCGATTACTTTCTCAAACCCAGCAAGTATGTACCGACTGACGGCATCGTGAAGGAAACTGCGCTCAAGGCCACTGCCGGTGCGAATAGCGACATTGAGAAAGCGCGCGCGGTGTACGAATGGGTAGTTGAGAACACCTTCCGCAATCCGAAAACCCGAGGCTGCGGGCGCGGCGACATTCGCGCCATGCTCGAAAGCGGTGACATGGGCGGCAAGTGCGCCGATCTGAATGCGCTCTACGTTGGCCTCGCCCGCTCAGTAGGACTTCCTGCGCGACACATTTATGGGCTGCGGATTGCTAAATCGGAGCTGGGTTATAAGAGTTTGGGAGTTAAAGACAGTAACGCGACGCACGGCCAGCACTGCCGTGTAGAAGTCTACCTGCGAGAGCATGGATGGATCCCTGTCGATCCGGCCGATGTCCGCAAGGTTGTGCTTGAAGAGCCACCCGGCAATCTGGCGCTCAGCAGCGACATGGTTTCCCGTGCCAGGCAACGCCTCTTTGGGTCGTGGGAAATGAACTGGATGGCTTTCAACTACGCCCACGACGTTGAACTTCCCGGCTCAGCCAAGCAGCCGGTTGTTTATTTCATGTATCCGCAAGCCGAAACGTCAGAAGGGCGCATTGATCCGTTCGATGCAGACAACTTCAAGTATGAGATTACAGTCAAGGAGTTGAGCTGAAGACCATGAATATCGCACCCCAACATTCCTGCGCGTGCGGCATCACTTCGCAATACTGAAAGGGGTCCACGGATATGCGTCCAGGTCCCGCTGCAGAGGTTTTTCCCAGCTGTACTCCGGATGCGCCTGTATGTGATCGGCGGTTTTGACGGTGTGGCCACAGGCGTGGCCAGCTGCCGCAGTGAAACTCATGTTCTCGATCATGACGGCGTCCGCGGCCTTGTTCTGCACTGCGCCGGCCGTCGCGTACGGCCCGACCCAGCCGCTTGAACCTCGGGGGGATAAATCGATGTGGCCGTCCAGTGTCCGCTCGTCGGCATCTTCTTTCTTTTCGATCACGTCGTAATGGTCCGCCAAGAAATGTTGCGCGGCCGAGACATCAATCTGCCCCTTGTTCTCGGCCATGAGCTGTTCCCAGCGGGCGTGGCGCGCGACTGAGCTTTGGCCAAGATCGGCAGGGTTGAAGTCGGTCTCTTCGGCGATCAGCTTCTCGTTGATGGGAAAGTTCGATCCAACGAAATAACCGTCGGTGGAGCGGGCAAGATTCACGTTCTTCAGTCCAAGCTCCAGCCGTCCGATTTCATTCTTGTGGGTATCGGCTACGAGCCAGGTATTCGCGTATCCGCCGTTGTTGCCCTCCTTCATGATTTGCGCGAAGTCATCGATTGAAGCGGAATATTGGGCCGCTTTGCGCGCGCGGACAAACTCTGGAATGCCGTTGGTGTCGAATCCTGCGAAGTGGCTGATGGTGGTTTCGGTGATTGCCATTCCCGCGGTGTTGAGCACAAAGTCGTCAGCGCTATGGATCACTCCCGGCACGCCATCCATGAGTATACGGTAGCCTTTTGCGGGAACGATATCGTAGATGATGGTCCACCGCTCGCCTTCAAGGTATGTGGACCAGTTGTTGTGAGCAATCACAATCTTGCCATCTTTGGTATAACTGCCGGTCGCGACAAACGCGCTGCAATGCTCAGGAACTGAATTGACTGCGCTCTGGACCCCATGTTGTTTGTCGTATTGCTTGTTGTAGTAACTCCATTCGGTGAGGGCGTTCAGGCCGATCACATCCCAAACGTCCATTTTCACGCCGTGAGCAGTTGCGCCATCTGCGATCCCCTGCAGTTCGTCTCGATATTCCTGCTCGATGTGCGGCCACATCAGATTCTGCGCGGCATCACGGAAGAACGGCCAGGGCTTTTTGTAGTCGTGCTCAGATTCGAGTTTGACAACGTTCAATGCGTCTTCGACTTCACGCACCAATAAATATCCGTTTTGATATCCGATCTGGTGCGGCGTGCCTTGCAGGTGAACGAATGTCCAGCCGTTCTTTTGCGGAAGGCGAAAAGCGCCATGCAAATCATCGGACGCGGCATGTGTGGAGTCGCGGAACAGAAGCAAGCCTGCAGCCATCAACAAGATGGGGAAAAGAAAAAGGGTTCGGCGCACTTGCATCTCCTGAATAACAGCGAATTCTAGCAGAGCCTTGCCACGGTGTACTCTGATTGCTGATGATCGCGTTCGTCACCGGCGCAACCGGATTTCTGGGCAGCCATTTGGCTCGTGTTTTGGCCGAGCAAGGCGCCGATCTGCGCCTGCTGGTTCGCGCGAGCAGCAATACCAAGAACATTGACGATCTGAAGGCGGACCGGGTGATTGGTGATCTGCGCGATCCGGCATCGCTGGAAAAAGGAATCGCCGGATGCGACGCCATCTTCCACGTGGCAGCGGATTATCGCCTCTGGGTGCGCGATCCCGATGAAATGTATCGGTCAAACGTGGAAGGGACGCGAGCGATACTTTCGGCGGCACGCAACAACAACGTGCGACGCATGGTTTACACATCCAGTGTCGCGACCATGGGATTCACTTCGAACGGACAGCCTGCAGATGAGGATTCTCCGGTTTGCCTGGAGAAAATGATCGGCCCCTATAAGCGATCGAAGTTCATGGCCGAGCAGGTCGCAATCGAAGCGGCCCGGGGCGGACTGGACGTCGTCATTGTTAATCCCACAACGCCGGTCGGGGAACGCGATATCAAACCCACGCCCACGGGCCGCATCGTTGTCGATTTCCTTAAGCGAAAGTTTCCCGCTTATGTCGATACGGGATTGAACCTGGTCGACGCAACCGAATGCGCCCGCGGTCATATTGCCGCGTTCGAAAGAGCAAGAAGCGGCGAAAGGCACATCCTCGGGGGCGAAAATCTTACGCTTAAGCAGATTCTCGATAAGTTGGGCGCAATTACTGGATTGCCCTCTCCCACGATTCGCGTGCCCTACGTCATGGCGCTGGCGACGGGAGTTGTGGACGAAGTGATCACGGGGCGAATACGCGGCAAGGAGCCGCGGGCGACTATCGATGCAGTGCGAATGGGTCGCAAGAAGATGTTTGTGTCGTCCGCAAAGGCTGAACGCGAACTGGGCTGGAAATGCACGCCGGTCGGGGATGCGCTGCGGCGCGCGGTGGAGTGGTTTCGCGCCGAGGGCTATGCGTGAGCTACTTTTGTGGATGCATGTTTAGCCACGTTAATCTGCGGAGCTGAGTTCAAAGAGCTTGCCCAAAATCGCCATCATCGCTGCGCTCGAACGCGAACTCCTGCCGCTGGTGAAAACATGGCGCAAATCTGCGGTCCAGCAGGGCGGGCGAAATTTTGTCTTTTACGAGTCGAATTACGCGGTCGCGGTCTGCGGCGGGATCGGAGCCGAATCGGCGCGCCGCGCCGCCGAAGTTGCAGTCAGAAAGTACTCTCCCGAGGTTCTCATCTCCGCGGGGGTCGCCGGCGCACTGGCGGCCGAACTGCATGTGGGTGAAACCATCTTCCCGGCAACTGTTATTGACACGGGCGATGGCAGCCGACATGAAACGGCCATTGGACCGAGCCCAGTAGCAAAGACAGTGCTTGGACGCACGGTGTTAGCGACTTACGGCGAGGTCGCAACGGCGGCCCAAAAGCGCCAGTTGGCGAAATCCTACGGCGCTCACGCCGTTGACATGGAAGCAGCGGCTGTGGCCCGCGCTGCGGAGAGCCACAATCTTCTATTTATTGCTGTGAAGGCTATTTCTGATGAACTGGAGTTCGAAATACCCGGGCTGGGCGGTTTCGTTCGCAATGGCCGGTTTCGAACCGGCGCGTTTGTTGCATATATCGTTGTTCGCCCCTGGTTGTGGCTTGCGACCTTGCGCCTGGCGCGAAACACGAAGCTCGCTTCGGAAAACCTCTGCGCCTGGCTGCGCGAAAGCGCGCTGACCAATACAATACTTCCAGGACAGCGAAGCACAGGCGGGCCGCCTGTGCCACACAATCCTAAGCTGGGGTGACTTAAGGCCGGACTAACGACCTCGATTAATTATTGTGGCTACTGCAGAACAACTGACGTCAGATCGAACCTCCGAAAAAATTCCTTCCACTATGCTGGCTGCGGTCTATCGCGGCAAGAACGATGTGCGGCTCGAAACCGTCCCGGTGCCGGAAATTGGCGTTGGGGAAATTCTGGTCAAGGTCCATACTTGCGGGATCTGCGGTACCGATCTCAAGAAGATCGCGACCGGTTCGCATTCGGCTCCCCGAATATTCGGTCACGAAACCTCAGGCACGGTGGCGAGGGTCGGCGCCAGCGTTTCGCAGTGGAAGCCGGGCGACCGGGTCATGGTGTTTCATCACATCCCTTGCGGAAACTGTTACTACTGCCGGCATAAAACTTTTGCTCAATGTGAAACGTACAAAAAAGTAGGCTGCACGGCGGGATTTGAGCCCTCAGGCGGCGGCTTCGCCGAGTACGTTCGGGTCATGGACTGGATCGTTGAAAAGGGGACCGTCCACATCCCGCCGGAGACGAGTTTCGAGCAGGCCTGCTTCGTCGAGCCGGTCAATACCTGCATGAAGGGCATCGAGCGGATGTCTCTGCAGAGGGGCGAAACGGTTCTAGTGATCGGCCAGGGGCCTATCGGTATCCTATTGAGTACATTGGCGAAACGCGCAGGAGTGACGGTAATCACTTCCGATTTGTACGAGCAGAGGCTTACAATATCTAAAGATTTCGGACTCGACAACGCAATCAATGCTTCGCACTCGGACGTGGTCGCCGAAGTGCGAAAACGGACCGAGGGCCGTGGAGCCGACGCCGCTATTTTGGCGGTAGGAAGCAACAGCCTGATTCGTACCGGGATGGATGCGGTGCGTCCGGGCGGACGGGTTTTGTTGTTTGCCCAGACGCAACACGGCGACGCGGTATTTGATCCGGCAGCAGTTTGCGTTGACGAAAAAACATTGATCGGCTCTTACAGCGCATCTATTGATTTACAGGAGGAGTCGGTCAAGTTTGTCATGGGGCAGGAGATGGCGTTGGAGCGTCTGATCAGCCACCGTTTTCCCCTGACTGAGGCCGTTGAGGCATTACGCCTTGCGGCCGATCCGCAGCCCGGGTCGATGAAGATCGTGATTCAGCCCGGCGGCGAAAGGTAAAAGTGAACGGGAAGATGACAGCTGCCGTCCTCTACGGCAAAGAGGACGTGAAGATTGAAAAAGTCCCCATCCCCGAGGTGGAATCGGGGGAGGTTCTCGTCAAGGTGCAGGTGGCCCTGACCTGCGGGACCGATCTGAAGGTTTATCAGCGCGGCTACCACGCCCGAATGATTGTTCCGCCGGCGCTTTTCGGTCACGAACTGGCCGGCGTGATTGAAGAAGTTGGACCGGGAGTTCGCGGATTCAAGAAGGGCACGCGCGTAGTTGCTTTAAACTCGGCGCCTTGCCAGACCTGCTTCTACTGCTCCCGCCATCAGGAAAATCTCTGCGAAAATCTGCTCTTCAACAATGGAGCATATGCCGAGTACATTCGCATCCCGAAACGCATCGTTGATATCAACATGCTGGCGATTCCGCCGCATGTGAGTTTCGAAGAGGCGGCCATGGTCGAACCGCTGGCGTGCGTATTGCGCGGACTCCATGAAACTCGGGTTGAAATCGGCGACACGGTGGCGGTGATCGGCGCCGGCCCTATTGGACTGATGTTTGTACACGTTGCGCAAGCCATGGGGTGCAACGTCATCGCCGTGGTCAAGCGCGAAGCTCAGATTGAGGCGGCGCGGCGCATGGGGGCACACGATGTTGTGCATCTGGGCGGCGTCAAGGATCCGGTGCAGGCGGTGCGCGCGCTTTCTCCCGCAGGACGCGGGGCCGACGTGGTAGTCGAAGCGGTTGGCAGGCCTGATGCCTGGATCTGGGCCACCGAGATGGTCCGCAAGGGCGGTACCGTGAATTTCTTCGGGGGCTGTACCAAGGGGAGCAAAGTCGAACTGGATACCAATCGCCTGCATTACTCGGAAGTGACGCTGAAAGCCACGTTCCACCACACGCCCGATAGCGTACGCAAGGCCTTCGCCTTGATTGCCGAAAAGAAAATTCGCCCGACGGACTACATTACCGGGGAAGCGCCGCTCTCTCGCCTGCAGCAAGTCCTACAGCACATGATGAATCGCAACGGGGACATCAAGACTGCGATTATTCCGGGACAGTGACGCCATCGGGTAATTTTGTAATTTGGTAATTTCGTAATTTGAAGGGTCTTTCCGTTTTCAAATTACACAATTACCAAATTACTCAATTACAAATTCACCTTGAGCGCCGCCAATACAATCTGGAGTACCCTTCCGCCGGAATATGCCATTCCGGACCGGGCGCCGTCACTCGCGGACGCCTATGTTTATTGCGAGCGGCTGGCTCGCACGCATTACGAAAACTTCTCTGTCGCGACATGGTTTTTGCCAAAGCGACTTCGCCAGCATTTCTTCAATGTCTACGCGTACTGCCGGATTTCCGACGATCTGGGCGATGAGACCGGTGACTCTGCTGCCTCGCTTCAATTGCTTGATGAATGGGAACGCGAACTGAGCGCTTGCTATGCCGGCGCGCCGCGCCATCCCGTGTTCGTAGCCTTGGCTGAAACTGTGCGTCAGTTCGATATCCCCCAACATGAATTTTCCGATCTGCTGACTGCCTTTCGCCAGGACCAGACCACTATGCGGTATGAAACGTTCGACGATTTGCTTGGGTATTGCCGGAACTCCGCAAACCCTGTCGGACACCTGGTGCTTTACCTGTGCGGATACCGCGATCTCGATCGGCAGCAACTTTCGGATTTCACCTGCACTGCCCTGCAGTTAGCGAATTTCTGGCAGGATGTGAGCGTCGACTACGACAAAGGACGAATTTATCTTCCCCTCGAAGACTTGCGGAAATACGGTGTGAGCGAAGAAGATATTTCGTCCCGGCGCAACGGTACAGCGTTTCGCGAGATGATGCGATTCGAAGTGGAGCGCGCGCGCGAGTGGTTTGAACGTGGACTGCCGTTGATCGATAAGGTGGGCCGAGAGCTTGCGATTGATCTCCAACTGTTCAGCCGCGGCGGCCAGGAGATACTGAACGCCATTGAGCGGCAGGGCTATGGGGTCATGGGAAACCGTCCAGTCATTTCCAAAAGCCGCAAACTGGCGCTGGTGGCCCGCGCTGCCATGCGCAAATTGCTATGAGCACTCTCGCGCAAATGTCGCAGCCGTTTTCGCCGACGCCGTCGCAACTGGCGGTTGCTTATTCGGTCTGCCGCGGCATTACGCGTTCGCGCGCAAAGAATTTTTATTACGGATTTCTGGTCCTGCCAAAGCGGAAGCGGCGTGCACTCTGCGCGGTTTACGCCTTCATGCGCCGGTGTGACGATATTGCCGATGACCCTTCGGTTCCCGTGCTCGAGCGCCGGCAAAAACTCGACCTGTGGCTGAACGAATTCCACGCCGCACAAACCGGCCATCCCACCGATGACCCGATTCTGCTGGCTCTCACCGACGCGCAACGAAGGTTCGGAATTCCGGCAGGCCTGCTCGATGCGCTTGCCTTCGGTACCGCGATGGATGTAGACGAGAATTCGGATCAAAGCGCTGCTTCCGGCCTGCAGGTGCAATATGGCAGCTTTGAAGACTTGCAGCGCTATTGCTATAACGTCGCGTCTGTTGTCGGACTGGTGTGCATTCGCATTTTTGGCTACAACACGCCTGAAGCTGAGCCGCTGGCTGAGCGTTGCGGGCTGGCATTTCAACTGACCAACATCATCCGCGATGTCAAGGAAGATGCGGCGCTCGGCCGCGTTTACCTTCCGGGGAAAGACCTGGCTGAGTTTGGCATCTCTGCAACTGACATTGCGGGCATCGATGCTGCGCGCATTCGCCCGTTGTTAGAGCTCGAAGCGCAACGCGCGTTCGAGAACTATCGTGCCGCCGACGAACTCATCCCCCTGATAAACGAAGACAGTCAACCCGCGCTCTGGGTTCTGGTCACGATCTATCGCAGCCTGCTCGAAAAAATCGTCCGCCTTAACTACGATGTTTTCACCCGCCGAGTCAGCCTGAGTGTTTGGGAAAAACTCAGAATTCTGGGCCGGGGCTTTCTGCAGCGAATCTACTGATGGCCGATCGTTCAAGGCAGCCCACAAGCCAGTCCACAGTGGCGATCATCGGCGGCGGTCTCGCCGGACTCGCGGGAGCTTGCGCGCTCTCTGATAGCGGATTCAGCGTTACGGTTTTCGAGCGCCGACCTTATCTCGGCGGGCGGGCTTCTTCTTACGAACATCCCGGCACCGGCGAAGTTGTAGACAACTGCCAGCACGTGCTGTTCGGGTCATGCACCAATCTGATCACGTTCTATCGAAAGATCGGAATCCTCGACAAGATTCGCTGGTTCGATCGTATGACATTCATCGAACCGGGCGGGCGGCAATCGGTCCTAGAGCCGACGTTCCTGCCGGCTCCTCTCCATGTGACACCATCTTTTTTGAATTTCAAATTTCTGGACGCTCTCGATAAGGCCATGCTCAGCCGCGCGCTGGCGGCATTGATGCTGGGAACTCCGCTAGATGACGGCCGCCCATTCCAGGACTGGCTCATCCAGCATCGTCAGACGCCAGCTGCAATCGAACGCTTCTGGAAGCCGATCCTGGTCAGCGCATTGAGCGAGGATCTCGACCGAATCGCCATTCCTTATGCGGCACAGGTCGTGCGCGAGTCTATGAAGGCGCCGATCGCGAGACGAATGGGGGTTCCAACAATTCCGCTGACGCATCTTTACGACGCGGCGAGCGCATACATAAATGCACGGGGCGGCAGTGTCCGGCTTAGGAGCAGTGTGCAGAGCATTCCGCCTCTCGACTCCGGCTTCCGCGTGAGAACGCTGGCTGGCGAAGAATATTTCGACTATGGCGTGTTGGCGGTTCCATTCGATGCTGCGGGAAGATTGATTTCCGATTTACCGGGTTGCGGAGAGTTGATGGAGCAGGTTTCGCATTTTGCTACCTCGCCTATCACCGGTGTCCACCTCTGGTTCGATCGCCAGATCAGTGACCTTCCGCACGCGATCCTCCTCGACCGCACCATCCAGTGGATGTTCCATAAGTCGATGTTGCTCGCGCCTCGTTCGAGCACCGAAGGCGGGCCGAGCTATGTGGAACTGGTCATCAGCTCGTCGAAATCGCTCATCGATAAGTCCCGCCAGGAAATCATCGATCTGGCGCTGAGTGAACTGCGTGAATTTTTCCCCGGAGTACGAGACGCTGCTCTCGTGAAGGCCACCGTCATCAAAGAGGTGAACGCCACCTTCTCGCCGTATCCGGGGATCGATGGTTATCGTCCTTCGAACATAACTCCCTGGCCGCGTATTTTCCTGGCCGGCGATTGGACTGGCACCGGTTGGCCGGCGACGATGGAAGGCGCGGTGCGCAGCGGTTATCTCGCTGCGGAGGCTTTGAGCCAGCGCGCCGGAAGAGCGAAGATGTTTCTCGTTCCCGACCTTCCGCCTGCCAGTCTGATGCGGCTCCTCGGCTGAAGAGACTTCGGCAAATCTGCTACTATTCCCGCGCCGAGCTCATCTCTATCCAATGCACATTTTTGCCGTCATCACCGGCATCTTCGTTATTTCTGCAGTACTGCTCGACGCCTTTGAAACCGTCGTGCTGCCGCGCCGGGTGCGCCGACAATTCCGCATCACTAATCTTTTTTATCGCTACACCTGGGTCCCCTGGGCACGTCTAGGCAGCCATATCACGTCGCAGACTCGGCGCGAAACGTTTCTTGGATATTTCGGCCCTCTTTCTATGATCGCTTTGCTCGCAGTCTGGGCGGCGGGCCTGATCTTTGGTTTTGCCCTTTTGCAATTCGGCGCCGGCGAGCATCTCTTCCTGGGAAACCAGCAGATAACCTTCGGGCTTTTGATCTATCACAGCGGCGAGACCTTTTTTACTCTGGGATACGGCGACATCACTCCTGCTTCCTCGGTTTCGCGAGCATTATCTGTCTCCGAAGCTGGGATGGGCTTCGGGTTCCTCGCAGTGGTAATCGGATATCTCCCAACCTTATACTCGGCATTTTCCCGCCGGGAAATCGAAATCTCGCTCCTCGACGCTCGCGCAGGGTCACCGCCTACCGCCACGGAGCTGTTGTTGCGGACCACCACGAGCGTGGACGGTTCGCTCGACAGCCTCTTTCGCGATTGGGAGCGCTGGGCGGCGGAAGTGCTGGAGAGCCATCTTTCCTACCCTGTGCTCAGCTTTTACCGTTCGCAACACAGCAATCAGTCGTGGCTGGGAGCGCTCACGGTTATCCTCGACGCAACGGTGCTGGTTATCGCGGGAATCGACGGCATCAGCAAAGAGCAGGCTCGGGCGACCTTTAAGGTGGCGCGCCATGCGGTGGTCGATCTGGCGCAGGTGGTTTACGCTCGATACAATCCGGATGCGCCCGAGCGGCTCACGCCTGAAACTTTTCAGAAAATCACAGCGAAGCTGGCGGGAAGCGGCCTGCGAGTGCAGCAAACACCCCAATCTGAGCAGAAGCTTCGCGAACTTCGAATGCTTTATGAGCCCTACGTGATAGGCATTGCCAGAAATCTCTCAATCTCATTGCCGCCCTGGCTTCGCGAAGATAAAGGCAAAGACAACTGGGAAGCGGGCCCCTGGGACCGCATCGTGCAGGCGCAAGGGTTAGGCAGAATCAGCAGCCATGGCACGGCGGCCGCGCTTGATGACCACTTCTAGAAATTGAGTAATTGGGAAATTTGGTAATTGAGTAATTTTCGAACAAAGCTGTCGCGAGCTCGATTTCGCAATTTCCCAATTCCCCAATTACTCAATTATCCGATCAGCTCAGTGCTGAACAGCGAATCCCTTCCTTCGCTGTTCACTATAGCGGTGCAGCGCACCGCTGATGATGGGGTAGGCCTCTTCCGCCGGCGTAATCTGGTCGACTTCGACTGCCTTGCCTTCCAGTTGCTTGTAATCCTGAAAGAAGCGGCGCAGCATCAGCAGGCGGTGCTGCGGCATTTCTGCGGCTTCCTGATAGCTGTTGAACTCAGGGTCCTTGGTCGCAACCGCGATAATCTTGTGGTCTTTCTTGCCGGAGTCGATCATCGTCATCAACCCAATGGCGCGCGCGTAGATCATGGTCAGCGGCACCACGGTTTCCTGGCACAACACCAGCACGTCGAGCGGATCGTCGTCTTCGGCCAGCGTCTGAGGGATGAATCCGTAATTCGCCGGATAGTACACGGCCGAGTAGAGAACGCGATCGAGCTTGATAAGCCCGCTGGTTTTGTCCAGCTCATACTTGACGCTGGAGCCGAACGGAATCTCGACGATACTGTTGAATTCCTGTGGGAGTTTGCTGCCCGGAGTTACGTCGTGCCAGGGGTGAATCATAGGTTTCATTCTAGACGAGCGGGGCTTCAGCGTTTACTTGCTGTTCCTCGGATGAACCCGGTACAACGTCGACGAACTATTTCAGTAACCGCTTATTGTGTTGAGTTCGGCAGCTGAGTGACCGACACTAGCCTGCATGATGAAAAACACAGCGTTGGTGTGCCTGGTGGCTGGTCTTTCGCTCACATGCCCGCAGCTGATGGCTGGAGCGCAGTTGGACGAGATCCTTAAGAAAGCCGGCACGGTCTTGGGCCACGATACCTCCCAACTCAGCGATGACAAGATCATCGCTGGACTCAAAGAAGCGCTGCAAGTCAGTACGGGCAAAGCCGTGGCGCTTACAGGCAGGCCAGATGGATTTCTGAAAAATCAGGCCATCAAGATTCTTTTGCCACCAAAGTTGCAGACCGTGGGAAAAACCATGCGTATGCTGGGGATGGGCGCCCGGGTCGACGAGTTGGAGGTCGGAATGAATCGAGCGGCCGAGCAGGCAACGCCGCAAGCCAAGCAGATTTTCCTGGCGGCGTTGAAAAAAATGAGTTTCGATGACGCCCGCCACATTCTCACCGGGAATGATACTGCGGCGACGGATTACTTCAAGCGAACCAGTTCCGCCGATCTCAGCGTAGCTTTTGCTCCGATTGTGCATCAATCGATGCAGCGGGTTGGCGTGGTGCAGCAGTACCAGCGGGTGCTGAACAGCGCTCCCGGCGGAAACGCGTTGGCGGGCCAATTCGACCTGGATAAGTATGTTCTTGGCAGGACGCTGGATGGGCTTTTTTACATGTTGGGAGATGAGGAGAAGAGGATCAGAAAGGATCCTGCGGCGCAGACTACAGCATTGCTAAGACAGGTGTTTGGAAGGAAGTAGAACGCGGTATCAAAACTCCGCGCCGGCGTGCGAGTCACTCTCCCTCTAACGTCAGGTGCACTTCTTTCATCTCGGTGATTTCGGTGATGACAATCGCATGCGCTCCATGGCGCTCAAAGGCGATTCCCTGGACGCGCACGTATTTTCCGACAAACGGCATCAATTTTTCTTTCTGCGAGTAGTCGGGCATTTTGTCGGAGATCGGCAGATACAACTCGCCGTCTTTGGTGAGGATCGCAAGCGGCGAACCTGCTCTCACGCAGTCCTGCGCGCATTTCATGCTGAAGTGAGTGGCATTGCCATCGAGGTTCTGAATGGGGCAGGCAATGTCCCGCACCAAGCCTTCGATGGTCACAACTGACCTATTTGCGCGAGCACCTTCCATCGAAGTTTTGTGTGCGGTGGCCGCTGCCATTGTCGCTGCGAAGCCGCAGGCCAGAAGGCCGGAGAGCATAATTCGCGTCATTGACTTTCCTTTCTCAGCACGACAGCCGCCGCGCGGCGTATCGGCAGCTTCTAGCCACACTGGCGTCAATATATGAACGTGACGTATGTCTTGCGCACGGTTTCCCTCACATCCCACACGCCCCGGGAGTTGGGTGGGAAAAAGATAGCATCGCCCATCCGTATTTCGATCGGCTCGCCACCTTCAGGAGTAAAGAAGCAATGACCGGCGACGAAATGACATAACTCCGCCTGTTTCACTTGGCGATGCCAAACGCCCGGCGAGCATTCCCACACGCCGGCTTCGACCTGCTTCTCCGGAATGGAGACAGCCTCGTAACATTTCAGTTCAGAGACCGGTTCACCTACAGGTGCAGCAACCGGCCCCACAGCCGGGAGCGTCATCGAGGTTGCGTGGGAAATCAAGACAGGTTTCATCTGAGCTCCTAGATACAACTCCATTCCAGAGTAAATGAAGAGGCCCCAGGCACGGCTGCGCTTCAGAAGGTCACTCAGCCCGGATGGCCCGCAATCTATGGAGTAGAGGAGTCTGGCTTCAGCAAGTGGGAGGCCCCCAAGCTGTTCGCCTCGATGGGCGTGGAAATAATGCTGGATTCTTGGCAGCACACGATGACGTTCTTCGGCCATTGCCAATGGGTGGCGGGTTAGCGGTGTGCAGTGAAAACGTAGACAGCCACGATGGATTGTGGCTGTCTAATGAAATTGCCGGCACATCATTTCACGTTTTCGTGATGTTCATCCTTGGGAGTGATGGTCAAGTGCATCCAGGGATGAATGCAGCATTGGAAGCGCGCGGTCTCGCCGGACTTCAGGCTCATGCTCGCGCTGCCGCCGGCTGGAATGAACAAATTGTCTGGGCCCGGAGGTTGGGGAACGAGGTTGCCATCAACCATCTGCGCGCATTCGGGTGCTGGGGTGGGCGTGCCTGCTCCCTGGTTCAGGACGTCAACAAAGCCGCCGCCGAATCTTTTCACGCGGGTAAAAGTGTGAGTCTCACCGCCCAGATTCTGTAACTCTAACGTCGCGCCTTCGGCAGCCCGAGATTGAGACGGAGCAAATCGCCAGGCCCCGACGGATTTGTCCATACTGAGCTCGGTGAGAAAACCTGTGAAGTTGATGAAACCTGAAGACGTGTCGCGGCTACAAGCCCCAGCTCCCAGGACCGCGTCGAAGCTGGTGGGATCGCAATAATCACGAATATGAATTGTGAGGTCGGAAGGTTTGTCATTTCTCTGCGCTGCTGCCGGGATACTGAGCGCAATAGCAATGGTTGCGTAGCCAATCAGCGTGATGATTCTCATTCTGTCCTCCAGAGAAGGGTTGGGGGTTTGTGACAGGAAAAAGGAACTGAGAGCACAGTCCTCGGAACGGAAATTAAGAACGATGACACTGTGCGCCAGGTCTGAACCCTGGATGTCATCGTGCTGTAAACAATTTGTCGCGGTTGTGGAGAAAGAAAGACTGGCGTCGTTTTAAGGTAAAGCGGGCGCTACTGCTCGATGACCTGGCGCCCACAATGGGGAATATGAAGATCTTTTGTCAGCTCGCAAAATGATCTTCTATTGATGTTATTAGACGATGTTTACATCTCGGGAAAGAATGCTGCCGAGGCTCCGACCCACTCCATGTTCTTGTTGTGGTCGACGCCCATCATCAGGCCACGGCCCATGCGGACGATGGTTAAGACTGGGGTGAGCTTCTCCAGCCACAGGTACATCACGCGCACCTCGGCACTGGTCGTTCCAAACGGAGTTTCGATTAGCGGTTCGAAATGCATCCGCTCCTGAAGAATGTAGTCGTGACGCTTCTGCGGCGGTATCAGCGCAATGTATTCTTTCTTGGGCGCAATCACAACGCCAAGCCCGGCAAACGAATACAAAGGCTTCAACGCATAGTTCTCGAGATCGGCCGGTACTTCCTTTAATTCATCGAGGAACCATGCCTTCGGAACTGACTCGTGCTTCAGATGGGGAATCGAAAACTTGCTCATGCGGAAGTACCAGTTCGGATGACCTGCCCATTCCACGTCGAGGTCGTCGCGCCAGTCGAACGCGAGCTTGACTCCTTTGCGTTGTAGCTCGTCCACGATCGCGCGATTATAGATTCGCTTGATGGGCACTCGCTTCCCGTTGTGCTCATAAAAGAGGCGCGACCCGTCCTTTTTTACGTTCACGATATCCACTGTGCGCACGCCCAGCATTTTCTCGGTGAGGAGAAAGTCGCAGAGTGTTTTTTGTTGGTGAGGATGTATCTCCAGCAAAATGACATTTGCCGGATCGTGTTCCGCCACGATCGCCCTTCGCAGCAGGTCGCGATAGGAATTCTGATTAAGACCGCTGAGAAAATATCTCAGCGATGGCACGTCACGCAGGCCGTACGCGTCAAGATAGGCCTCAGCCAAAGCCACCTGATATGCATACAAAGAAGGAAACGCCTGCAGTTCAACAAGCTTGGGTTGCAAGTCGCCGGTCGCATCTCGCACCAGGCCGAAGTCAACCTGCACAAACATTGGATGAGCCGGTTCATTCGGGACGTTGAATTCCGTGGGCACTGCCTTATTGGACTCCGCGTGATACTGCGGATTCTCGACTAACTGTCGAATCAGTTCTTCGCCCGCAAGCGACAGCCTTTCCAGCATTTCTTTAGGAAAGAAGCAGGGGGTTTCGCAAAGGCGGAAAGCGACATGAGTTCCGCACACGTCGTCAATACGGCTGAGAAACCGCTGATATTTTTCAGGAGTAAAGCCGGCGTTAAACTGCTTTCGCAGCGTGGGGATCATAGTCGCGACGGCGAAAGAAGATTAGGCATCTACCAGGAATTTCCCATCTCGCATGATTTTCTGGTCATCAATCCAGATGTTGAACTTGCGTCCGACGACGTCAATGTGGGTTGAGGAGTCCCATTCCGCACCCGTGTGCGCGCCGTAAGGATTTCCAAAGGCAATGTGCACGCCTGGGTATTTTTCATCCTGCAGAATCTGGCCGATCACATCTTTTAGTTCGACATTAGTGCCGATGGCAAATTCACCGACGCGATCGCTGTTTTCATCCGTGTGCGTGTAACGCCAAAAATCGTCTTGCAGTTCGCGATTTTCTGAATGCACTTCGGTAATTCGGTTCTGCTTCATACGCACAGTCAGCGGATTCGCCTGCAAGCTGCCATACTTCGCACAAAGGTAGTCGCCTACAACTCCGTCAACTACGAACGTCCCATTTACTTCGCCCGGGGTGGTGAAGATTTCGCCGCCGGGGAGGTTGCCCCACTTATCGCGAGAGATGATTCCACTGGTCTTAAGCCACTTGTAGTTGGGGTTCATATCCGCCTGCAAATCGGTGCCGGCGGGTGTAGTAGCTCGAATCACTCTAGCCCGGCGCGCCATTTCAACCACCTTCTGGCTAAGCCGATCAACTTTCAGGAAGTCGGCGCGCATGCCTTCCAGCATGATCTGGCGGTTGATGTTAACCATGTGCGCATGACGGATCTTCTGCCGATTGACAACATCCGTCATCTGCATCCGCGACTTAAGCTCGTTGGCCTGCGCCTGCACGGCAAAAATCGATACCTGGCTGCTCTCGAGGTCACGCAGGACTTCCGCCGGCATACCGACTAACGGCCGTTGCGCCAGGTCTTCGAGGAGCCACACGTGGTATTCAACGCCAACAGCATCCAACTCGCGCGCGATGGCTGCCGCAATTTCGGCCGTCGCTTCGTCGGTGATCATGCAAACTTTCTCGTCGGGTTGCACTCGCAGGCACACATTCACCGCATTACGTGCCCCGGAAGTAAATTCGGGATCAAACGGAATGTCGAAGCGCTCGCGTGCCAGCGCTTTCTCGTTTCGATCTAAAAAAGTACTCATGATGCAACTTCCTTTACCTCAGCCGACTCAGGCAATCCCATTTGCGTTTCCTGAATGACGTAGTCGACAACTTTTTTCAGGTCGTTGGTCTCGCGAAACACGCGTAATTGCCGATCAGCGCCGCTACCACGTTTCAAGATTTCGTGGATATAGTTCAACTCTTCCCGGGATCCAAGTTCATCCGCAACGTCATCGACGAAGTCGAGATATTCGTAGATTAGATCGCGCGCGGACACTTCTTTCTGCTTGCCGAAATCAATCAACCGGCCATCCAGTCCGTAACGGGCGGCACGCCATTTGTTCTCCATAATGAGGGCGCGCCGGTAAAGTCGAAACCCCTGGTTGGCTTCGTAGAGCTTATACAGCTTGGCGACGGTTGCCTGGATTAACGCGGCCAGTGCGATGGTTTCGTCCGCCCGCATCGGAATATCGCATACGCGAAATTCGATAGTATTGAAGAACGGGTGCGGCCGGATGTCCCACCAGATCTTCTTGGCATTGTCGATGCAATTTGTCTTGATCAGCAGCTTGATGAAATTTTCGTACTCACCCCAACTGGGAAAGTAGTCTGGAATATTGGTGCGCGGAAACTTATCGAATACTTTGCAGCGATAAGACTTCAATCCTGTTTCCATGCCCAACCAAAAGGGGGAATTGCTCGAGAGCGCCAGCATGTGAGGCAGGAAATACCGGGCATGATTCATCATGTGGATCGCGGTTTCGCGGTCCTCGATACCGATGTGAACGTGCAGCCCGAAGATCAGGTTCGCGCGCGCTACAAGCTGCAGGTCTTCGACGATATTTTTGTAACGCTCGTCGGGATGAATTTCCTGGGTTCGCCAATCGGCAAAAGGATGGGTCGCGACCGACGCTAGCTCAAGGCCGTTGTCTTTCGCCAGGCGAATCATGTCTCGCCGAAGGTTTTTTACTTCTGCCGCTGCTTCCTTAATGTTTTTGCAAACTCTGGTTCCCACCTCGACAACGGATTGGTGCATCTCCGGCTTGACCCGTTCCTGCAGCAAAAGCTTCCCTTTTTCAAGAAGCTCCGCCTGAATGTGTGAGCGCAGGTCGCCCGTGACCGGGTCTATGGTCTGGTATTCCTCTTCGATCCCGATGCTGAAAGTTGGGCGAGTCATAAATGGGAGATCTGCGTGGCTTGGAGAACAGCGAGTTGCATAGTGCCTAGAACCCAGGAGAGGCCACGCATCAAAACAACAGAAATCGGCTAAATGAGTATACCAACCGCTCGGATCACGCCGTCTTGCTCCGCTTACGCGGGCCCCACACCTGGCGCCCCTTTTGAAGGTCCAGCCAGCAGAGCCGACCACTTCAAATCCTTGATCGGGCTTTCGCCGCTTAGCGCCATGTTTACCGCCATGTCGGCTACAGCATTCACGATCCAACCGAAATTTTCCTGGCCAACCGACGAGATTTCCGCATCCGGCGCGGGATTCAAGAAGTCGATCGCGTATGGCACGCCGCCCTCCACGGCAAATTCCACGGTATTCAGGTCATATCCCAGTGCACGGCACAACTTCAGGGCATCCTTCTCAATGCGATCGCGCAGCGCCGGAGACGACGGCGGAGGATTGCCTTTCACATATCGCTCATGAAACGGAGCGCGTGGATCATACTTCATGATGCGGACCTTTTCTTGTCCCACCACGTAGCAGCGGTAATATTCATCAAATTCAACGCCACGCTGCAGAGTCATGCAGAGATCGCCGGTCTGGTTGTAAAAGTGGAAAAATTCGTCCGGCGAGTGGACCTTATATACATGCTTCCATCCTCCGCCGGAATACGGCTTCAGGAATGCCGGGAATCCCACGTATTCAAAAATCTCCTGCCAATTGAGTGGATATATAAGGTTGCGCATCGAGCGCTCCGTCGTTCCCTCGGGATGCTTGTTGTGCGGCAGGATGACGGTTGGAGGGATTGCGACCCCGATCTTGTGGGCAAGGGCGTAATTGAAAAACTTGTCGTCGGCCGTCCACCAGAAGGGATTGTTGACGACAATCGTTCCATGCAGCGCCGCATTCTTCAGGTAAGCCCGATAAAACTGGATGTCCTGCGAAATTCGGTCGATGATCACGTCGTATTTCTTGGGCTCATCCATGCGGATGCCACCGATTTTCAGGAATTCCGCGGTCACACCCTCAACCTTCATCGAATTGATTTTCTCGACCAGCGCCGGCGGAAATGTATTTTCCATTCCGAAGACGATCGCAATTTTTTTCACGGTTTTAGTCCCTGTCCGAATGTTTTCAGAAATATTTCCCCGCCATCCTGAGCCAAAGCGGCCAATCATGATGCGAATGGTCGCCGTAAACGTCGAGCCAGTGCGGAACGGCTTTGCCATCCAGTGCTGCCGAAAGTTTCAGGTTCGAGTCTAGGCAGATGTCCCAATCCGCCGAGCCCAACACGAACTTCATGTGCCGGAACCGCCTCAGATACCAGTCGTCGTTCAAGTTTGGCAAGAAATCCTGGGGACAGTTGAAATAGCAGTTGTCGTCATAATACCCATTCACGAATTGATGGATATCGAAGGCGCCGCTCATGCTGATGCAGGCGGTCACCAAATCCGGGTGCTTCAACGCAAAATTCACTGAGTGATATCCGCCAAAGCTGCAACCAGTAACCGTCACCTGGGGCGCCGGGTTCTTTGAACGCACAAACGGCAGAAACTCATTCAGAAGATAACGTTCGTATTGCGTGTGCCTCAGCGCACGCTGCGCCGGGGGCGCAGCTTTGTTGTACCAGCTCTCGGAGTCAACGCTGTCGACACAAAAGAGTTGCAGCTCGCCGCGCTCGATTTTCGGCGCCAGCACGCTGATCATCCCGCGGTCTTCATAGTCGTAAAAACGCCCCATGGACGTTGGAAACACCAGCATCGCTGTTCCACCTTGGCCGAAAACCAAGGCTTCCATGTCGCGCTGCAGTTCCTGGCTGTAACGCTTGTAATATTCGCGGTCCATGAGAGTCAAAAGCCCACTCGCGCTGCGGGCACGTTGCCGGGGCCCGACAGCGTGTTTTTGTAGCCTGAGTATCTTACCCGAGACGGACAACTGCCTGAAAGAACGAACGCTGTGCTCGTCTGCTTCTCGGTTGGCTTTGCGGATTTCCCAATCGGCGACTCGGATGCATCTGTTCTTAAGGAGCGTATAACCAATTGACTTCGGGGCCCAGCCTTGACCCGCATTTCCGTCGCGAGTACAGTTTGATCAGATGTCTTCGCAGACCAGCAAATTTCTCAAGTTCGGAAGCGCGATGGTGGCCATTCTCTTGGCGCTCGGGTATCTGGCCTATACGGGGGTTCAGGAGAGCAAGAGCTATTACGTGACCATCAGGGAATTGCGCGGCATGGGTGACGGCGCCTACACGAAGCGGTTGCGGGTTGCTGGAAATGTGCAGCCGGGATCTATCCGGCGCAGCGGCATGAACGTCAATTTCGTGCTGGTAGAGAACGAGCAGACTCTCAACGTGGTTTACAACGGAACTGAGCCGCTCCCGGATACCTTTAAGGACGACGCGCAGGCCCTGGCAGAAGGCAGCTATGGACGTGATGGCGTTTTCTCTGCCAAGCAGATTCAGGCGAAGTGCGCGTCGAAATACGCGCCACAGGAAACAAGATCAACCGCCTCGACAGCTTCCCAATAAGACTCTGCAGCAAATTTTGCCGATGTAAAACAGTGGCTAGCTGGTCGTGCCGGCTGCGCTGGCAAATCCCTGGTCGATTTTCTCGAGATATGCCTGCAGGCGCTTCTGGATTTCCTCGGCGAGCGCGGTGAACTCAATTCCCATGCCTACACCCGGATCACTTGCCCGCACCACTCCCCCGGTCTTGATCTTGTCTGAATCAAGCCAGAAAGTGATGAAGACGCTCGACCCGATCACGAGCGGCACGAGCGATTCGATGTAGCATCCGCGGGCGCTCATGTCGGTTGCGGTGCACTGCATATGGGCGCGCTGTCCATCGGGAAAACTGATGGTGAGAGGAAATTGCACGCGATGGCGGGCGAATCGTCTTTTCTCCGACGCGTGGGCTACCTTAGGCGCGGGAGCTGTGTTGGCAATAACCGCCGCTGTAACTTCTCCCCAAGGCGCCGGCTGATTGGCCAATATCCGAACTCCGGCTTCGTTGCGCCCCGGCGCAACCGACGCTTTCACCCACATCACTTCGAAACGCGCTTTGACGCTTTCGTATTGAATGCCAATGGTGTCGCCCTCTTTCAAAGTGTGGCGAACTTGCGAAAGGTGGGCTCCGGCCGCACTCAGATCGCCGGCAATAGCGGTGCCAAAGAATGGTTTACCGCCTGCGTCCATCCCCCAGATACGCACCGGGATCTGGGCCGAAACGCGGTTTTCCGGTCTCTTATCCATAAAAGTTGCCCAATCATAGCCTGATGGGAGCCGCGCTAGAAGTAACCGTCAGTCACCTGACGAGAGTCGAAGGTGAATGTACTTTTGGTTCGGGCTGGCCACCTAGACACGGAGGCACGGAGAAGCGAAGCGGATATCAAATCACAAGGCTCTGCGTTTTCAATAGAATCTCTCGCTGTCTCAGGGGTCATCAGGCTTCCGCGAACTCATGGTATGAAATCAGCTCTATGCCCTCGTGCTCTATGAGTTCCCGCACCCTCGGCGAAGTCAGAATCCCCAGCTCTTTGTTACGGGAATCCCGCAGCCTGGTTATGACGGTGTCCAGTTCCGCGTCGTTGTAACCCGGGTGGCTTACGAACTCCCATGTGCCGTTGGGCAGGTTTTCGATCAATGCCGTGAAGCTTTCGAGCGTGAGCCCCCCGGTTGCGACAATGCCAATACATCCATCCGGGGTGCGCATTCCTGCTTCGGTCAGTGCAGCGCTAAAGCTGTTTCGATAGCGACCCAAAATCCCGAGTTTGAACTTGCGCTTCCAATTCCCGCTCGTGGCGAACACCAGGGGTTCAAACGGATTCCGCACCGCCCAGATGCCGCAGGCTTGGGCTGCGCGCAGCAGGGGCTTGAACACGGCTGGAAACATGTGGGTGTGCTTATGCGAGTCAAGGTGCGAGACGTGAATGCCCGCTGCCTGGAGTTTCCGAATCTGCGCCGTGATTTCAGCTTCGATCTCCTCTGAGTCGAGTCGCCCGCTCACGGCTTTGGCAGCGAATTGCATCAGGCTTTGCCGAAAGTTTCCGCTTCCATTCGCGAGCAGGCATGACACAGCCGCCGGTTGCGTGGTTGGAACTCCATCCACTAGCACGACGTGGCAGCCAACACTCAGATGGGGAACCTGCGACACCAGCGAGGCCGCCTCTTCGAATTTTCGGCCGCACGCCATCAGCGTCGCCGAGGTCACGATGCCGCGGCTGTGCGCTTCCACGATTCCGCGGTTCACGCCGGAAGTCAGGCCAAAATCATCTGCATTGACGATGAGCCTCCGCATGGTGGGAGTTTAGCATCGTGAATTCGCAGCCATCGCAGGGAGAATCTTCGGCATCGGAATGCTATGTCGATCCACCAGAGGAACCCGCCAATCCCCCCGATTCCCGGCAGCCCGCCGGGTCCCGAGCCTGATCCAGAACCACAACCCGGCTCCGATCCCGATGTTCTTCCTGGAGTAAATCCCGATCCCGCGCCGGACCGCGCGCCGGGCGATTTTCCTTCCGTTCCCGAACCTGCGCCGGCGTAGGCACCGGAGTGCGCGCGTTTGCTCTCTTTTTTACCGGACTCTATACTGCCATCAGTCCCACCTGATAGCTGAAAGCTGAGAGCTGACAGCTCCGCGGGCGGTTAGCTCAGCTGGTTAGAGCGCCTGCCTTACAAGCAGGAGGTCGCAGGTTCGAGTCCTGCACTGCCCACCAATTCTTTTCAAACACTTAGTTAACCTTGGCATCCGGAGACTCGCTCATACCCGGAGGATTTACCGGGGACCTCTGGTCAATTTCGCCTTCTGCTGGCCTACTAATGGTCTCAACCGCGCCGCGCAGATCCTCAAGGCCAAAGTGCCCGTAACGAGCGCTCATGCGGACCATCGTTGCCGGGGACCATCCAACGATCTTGGCTATCTTGGCGATGGGCACGCCGGCATCTAGCATCCGGCTCACAGCCGTATGCTTTAGATCATGGAACCGACATTTCACTCCCGCGCGTTTCTTGGCGCCTTCCCATGCTTCCTTAATGCTGGCAACTGGTTTGGTCGGGTCAGTGGCGTAAGCCTTAGCCTCGAACACATCGCCAGAAGCCCCGTATCTCTCAGCCGGAAAAACATAGTGCTCGGGCTCGCGGTTGGGGAACCGCTGCGCCCATAGCTTCAGGGTCTCGAGGGCACGCCGGTTTAGCGGAATGATTCGGCCTGTACCGCTGGGCGTCTTATCCTTGCCGAACTGAATACAGGCATTGGCGAGGTTGATCCATTTCCACTGCAGGGTGCGGATCACATTCTTGCGCGCGCCGGTTTCGATCGCCAGGGTAACGAACGAAAACAGCCCCCGAGATCGCGAATTTCCGCATTCACGCAATAAAAGCGCTTCCTCTTCAGCGGAAATCTTGCGGCCTATGTCTCCCTGTTCTGGCAACATGCTCACCTCATGCTGAATACGTGCCCACGCACCAAAACGCCGCATGATGGCTCGGAAGAGGCTTTGTTCGATGTTCACCGTCCGCGGCGCCGCACCTTCGGCCAGCCGAGATTTTTGATATGCCCGGACGTCAGGGGCTTCAATATCGACCAGCAGACGTTTGCCGAAAACCGGCAACAAATGAGCCAAGTTGTTTTGAGCGATCAGACGTGTCTTTGCCTCCCAGCGGGCCTCTTTCATTTTTAGGTACTCTTCAGCGGCAATCAAAAACAGCAGCGGCCGATTTCGTTTGCTGTTGAGGCCTGCGGCGCCTTCCTCGAGCTCGCGCCGGCGCTTATCTTCGATCTTCTGAGCGAGCGTCTTGGAGCGGGTCCCCGTACTCTCCCGGATGCGCTGTGCATGGAACATGAAATCCATAGTCCACACTTTCGAGCCTTTGTAGCGATAGATACTCACGGCTTTTCTCCTTTGGTTGGGGGTTTCAGTTCCCCGTTATTGACGGCACGCGTCAGAAACTTCACGGTGATGTCCGGATGCCTACCCGACACCCACGGCTTCCATTCTTTCTTCGTGCGGGCCATGGTCCACTCCCGAGCGGCTTCAACTGCCCGCAGAAGTTTGTGCGCGTGTTCCTCGTCCCGCCTCTTTCGCGTTGCGGCAAGGGCAGTGGCGCGCGTCCCGCAGGACCGGGAGCAGTAAACCTTGTTCCGTACTGAACGGCAAATGTAGTAGTTACTGCAACGGGGACATGGGCCGGCGAGTTTGTCACACTCGGGATTGAGCAACAGCTCTATGAACAAGCGAAGCGCTTCCTCGTTGGGATCACGCTCTGGGCGGTTATTCTGGGCAATGCCTGCCCCGCCACCTGGGGCTCCCACTAACAGGAGGGGGTTCAAGCGTCTCCCAGCTACCCAGTAGCGATCAACATCTTTCCACATCTTCCGTTGGTCGCGACTGAACTTGACCAAGTCCGGACCCGATGACTGCCAGGCTTGAACCAGTTTCCGAAGCAGTGGCGGCGTTTCTTTCAACCTTCGCTCCTGTACTAGAGCGTCATCCGAGCCGAGCACTTGCTCCCTCGGGAACTTCCCGTTCAATGCGTCCACTGTTCGCTCCAACCAGTACCTCGGCTGGTTGGTAACCGGAACCATCCGACCAGTCCAGTTCGCGTTTAACTTTGTTCTTTGGAGACTCACCAAGATTAACGATAGCACGTAAACTATGTTAGCGAATAACAATAATTGTTGAACTACATCGGCGCATGAAAGACGATAATGGCATGAATAACAAACTGCTGACTGTACAAGAGTTTGCCGCCGCTGTCGGCTGGAAGCCCTCCACCATAAGGCAAAAGATCTGGCGCCGAGAACTGGAATACGTGAAGCTTGGCCGCTCCGTAAGATTTAAACCAGAAACTGCTCAGAGACTTATTGAGCGAGGTACAGTCCCAGCGTTGGAGCAACGCTGATGCTGCCCGATGCCCGCGACATTGCAGCACCTGGTCAAAACGTCATCGCGAGGGGTGAGCTGTGAGTTCCGCGCGCAAACAGCCTAGCAGCGAAACAGAGATTCCCGCCCTTCATGATGTACAGGGCAATCTGCTAGGCGCTTTGATGCAAAGTCCCGACATCTGGGAGCCGAGGGTCCGGGAAGAGTGCTTTTCTACAGACCTCACCAAGAAAGTCTTCTGCGAAATCTGTGTCATGCGCAAGCGTGGAGAGCCTCCGGAACTGGCGGCCGTCGTCCTCAATCTTCGCGCAGGCAATCGAATAAGGGAAGAGGATGTGCCAATCATCATCTCGTGGGGCGACCAGCTTGCCGGGGTACGGATCACACGGGCGACATTGCGAAAGATGGCATCTCGCCTTTTGGACTGTTACGCTCGCCGGGAATTGGTGAAGGCTGGCGAAACGGCGCATCGCGCTGCCGATAGGAGCACGCCGCTAGCTGACCTACTCCGGCAGCAAAAGGAAACCGCGGAGCGTCTGCAGACGTTGGTTCGGAATGATGAGGAATTCGAGCGCGTCGATGGCGCGGATTTACTCGATGCACTTAGCTGTTTCATTCGACGCTTTGTGTGGCTCACAGATGCCCAAGCAACCGTGCTCGCGCTTTGGGTTATTCATACTCACGCTCTGGCAGCAGCAGACTTGACTCCGTATCTGTCCATCGCGTCCGCGGAAAAACAGAGCGGCAAAACTCGTCTGCTCGAAGTTCTGAAGTTGTTCGTAGCCAATCCATGGTTTACCGGACGAACATCGGCGGCTGCCTTAGTGCGGAAGATCGCGTCTGAGGGGCCGACCCTTCTATTGGATGAAACTGACGCGACCTTCAAACAGAATCAGGAATATACGGAAGCCTTACGCGGGATCCTCAATTCTGGCTATGCGCGCGGGGGATGCGCCACGCTGTGTGTGGGGAAAGGCTCGGAGCAGCATGTGGAGGACTTCCCAACATTCGGCGCAAAAGCCCTAGCGGGAATTGGAAGGTTACCAGACACGCTTTCCGATCGCAGCATCCCCATAGCTTTAAAGCGGAAATTGCCCGGCGCACACGTCGAACGATTCCGCCGACGTCAGGTTGAACCCGCGGGCCGGGTTCTGGCGCACAAGTGCGCCTCTTGGGCGCAGGAACATCTCGATACGCTAAAGGAGGCCCGCCCTGAATCGCTGGGGTGTATTTCTGATCGAAGGGAAGAAGTGGTTGAACCGTTGCTCGCGATTGCCGACCAAGCTGCAGGCGATTGGCCAAGCCGTGCGCGTAGAGCAATAGTGCAGATCTTCGATGGACCAGGCGCCGAGGACCAGAGCATCCGAGTGCAATTGCTCGCTGACATCCGGCTGGTCTTTGAGGAACGGCAGACCGACAAGATCACTACGGACGATCTGATTGAGGGTCTCGCGAAGTTTGAGTCCTCGCCGTGGGCGGAACTGAATCATGGGAAGCCGATCTCACGCCACGGGCTAAGTCGGCTTCTGAGAGCGTTCCAGATCGCGCCAAGGGTCATTCGTGTGGAAGAGAAGACCCCTCGCGGCTACCATCGTGACCAGTTCGAGGAAGCCTGGAGGGTGTACCTTTCCTCACTTCCCGCTCATCAAATCGCAACATCGCAACAATGCAGTATTCATACGGGTCCGGAGCACATTCCAAACCGCAACACGGCACCCCCTTTTGCGGATCAAGAACATGAAGAATCGCCAATGTTTGCGCGGAATGTTGCGATGTTGCGTTCTGAAAGCGGGAAAGAGAGAGACGGTGCGAAAAAACAGGAGGAGGAAGAGGTCCAAGAGAGACTCTTCGCGAGCATATGATCCCGCCCTCTATATCACTCATTGACATGATTTTGGCGAACAGACGGCACAAAGTTGGGCTATCGGCTGTTTACGAGAGGGGAAACTCTTGCGACTCGAAATTACAAATTCGTGATTTCGTGGAGACATTTAAGTAGCCAGCTTCCATTAATGTCCAAACAACGCCAGATTTTCCGTTCCTACTCAATTCGTCTTCGCGGAGAAGGCAGCAGTGCGCCAGCCGTCGAAATGCGGCTGGACGTGCAAGAAAAGTGTTGTCGCGACGGTCGCGATGTACGCATCGTGACGATTCGCTTCAAAACCCATCCAACATCAAAAGGAGATACGTCGAATGAGTACTGCACAGACACCCGCCCTCGACATGACAAAACTAAACGCCTTTGTCGGCCAATTCGTGACAGATCTTGGTGCCGCGGTTCATACCGGCATGGTCGTTATTGGGGAAAAATTGGGGTTGTACAAGGCTCTCGCCGAAGGCCCGATGAGTTCGGCACAGCTTGCCGCAAAGACGAAAACAGACGAGCGCTATTTGCGCGAGTGGCTAGGTTCCCAAGCCGCGGGAGGCTATGTCACCTACAACGAACAAACAGACAAGTTCGGGCTGACCGCAGAGCAAGCGTTCTCGTTGGCTGATGAAGACAGCCCCGCATATCTGCCCGGCGCATTCGAACTCGCATTAGGGTCGCTCGCCGCGGTCCCGCGCATCGCGGAATCGTTTCGTACGGGAGCGGGGATGGGTTGGCATGAACACGTTGACGGCGTCTTTCATGGATGCGAAAAGTTTTTCCGCCCCGGCTACGCCGCGAACCTCGTGAGTTCCTGGATTCCCGCATTGCACGACGTCCGAACTAAACTCGAGGCGGGAGCACGAGTCGCGGACGTTGGCTGCGGGAAAGGAGCTTCCACTTTGTTGATGGCTAGAGCGTTCCCGAAGTCTCAATTTTTCGGGTTTGACTATCACGACAAATCGATTGCCGCCGCCCGCGACGCCGCCCAGAGTGCTGGCGTGGCCGATCGCGTTACTTTCAGTGTGGCCAAGGCAAAAGATTTTCCTGGGAAGGAATATGACTTCGTAGCCGTATTCGATTGCCTGCACGACATGGGCGATCCCAAAGGAGCCGCTGCCCATATTCGGCAATCTTTGGCCAAGGATGGCACATGGATGATCGTGGAGCCTTTTGCAAATGACGAGTTGAAGGATAATCTGAACCCCGTAGGCCGGATCTACTACTCGTTTTCAACCCTGCTGTGCACCCCTTCCTCGCGATCCCAGGAAGTGGGACTGTGCCTTGGTGCTCAAGCTGGGGAGGCACGAATTCGGGAGGTTGTGGGCTCATCAGGTTTCAGCCGCTTTCGGCGTGCTACGGAAACACCTTTCAATATCGTCTACGAAGCTCGGCCATAATCGCTGTCGCGGTTGTGTAGATCACGAAAAACGCTCTTGCGGCCACGGCAGCTGACATGTCTCACGTCAGCTGCCACTCTTCGATGTTGCTGCTTGACTCATTGACCTTCAGAAGCATCAGGCGATTTCACCACCGGACGGCAGTCATCAAGATCGGCGTAGCCGCACTGAACGGCTTCATCCGTGACTATGTAGGACATCAGCATTCCGGTGTGGAAGGAAATGATATTCGGGCATGGCGGAATGCATTTTGCGCTGAATCCTCCCAGCGTGCGGTCATAATGGATACGGCCGGATTTCCTCTCCTCTGGAATCAACAGCAGGGTCCTGCACCGGTCGCACACTACTCCGTACCGCACTGGCATGCCGTCATTATGCTACGGCGACTGGCCCCAGGTTGAAAGGGTTCTTGATAAATCTCCATATCACTCATGACCTTTAAAAAGGCGAATGGAAGGCGCAAGCTTGCGATATGGCCTGATTACAACAACTGAGAAAACGGTACTTATCTGTCACCTGAGAGGAGTATTATGCGGTCGGCAGACGGCTCCTCCGGTTTAGTTCTTGCCGCTAGGGATGAACTATGACGTTCGACAAGCTCGTGGTGCTCCTCCGTGCCCGCGAACAAGAGCTAACAGCAATCTACGAGAATATTCCCGGAATCGTGTTTTACATCGCCGTATTGCGACAGGGATGCGCAGCTAATTTCGCTGCGTTCCCGCTGCTGTCTCTCCATTGGGTAAGGGGGAACTTTGCGTCTTGCCTGGTTCCGCTCGGCTCTCGAAGCGCGCGTAAATCTCCACTTTGGGCGAGTGCGCTCAAAAGCAATCGTGGGGATTGGGCAGTCGCTATTCATTCATAGAAGGCCGACTAAGGTTATTGAACTCGTAGATCGTCTTACATTTCTGTCCCGTTACTTCGCAGGTTGTGACTTCGTCGCGAGAACTGAACTCCGGTTTGAAATATGAGTAGTGATTTTCAGCAAAACTGCCGTACTTGGAATTTTCATAGAGGTTCCAGAGCGTCATGATATTAGTCCATGAACTTCCACGGGTACCGGCAACAAGATTCGAATTGTAGTGATACTCAACAAGAATGAAACACTTGTTCTGTTTCTTGTTGTAGTGGTTCGTAAAGTCGAGAAGGGCGGTGTCTTTGTCGCTCGGCCAATTCTCCTTGAACCACACACGAGCATCTTTGCTGCATTTTGCTTGAAGATCATAATCCGCTACGCGATCTTTTTCCGACTGAATTTCCTTCGCCTGCTTTTCGAGGCGGCTCACGCGATCAGGGATGTCGCAACCGACGAGAAGGAGGATTAAAAGCGATGTGGCCAGCGCCCTCATGCCGCGCCGATTGTACTACGCGCCCCCCCAGAACTACTTTTGAGCATTTGTTGGGTATCCAGCGACTCAAACCAGCCGAAGATGTGGTAGCGAGATTTGCGGACATGCGGGAGGAATGGACGGTAAGGGGGAACTTTACTTCTTGCCTCTCCTCGACAGCCTCGCAATTGCGCAAATCACCACTTTGGGCAACAGCGCCTAAAAGTAGTCGTGAAGCTTCCGGTGCCGTCAATGGTGACCGGTTCGGCGTGGCCGAATAGCAGCAGGTCCGCACCGACTGGCAGGTTCTCCAAGTCGGTGCGGGTCCCTTGAACAATAGAGATAGGACAAGCGTAGCGGCTACATCGCAACCTGCGAATACGGTTGGCGCGAGGCAGGTCAACCGAAAATCTTGAAGTGACCCAACAAGACTCGTAGCGCAGATCCCGCGCCGGTCAGGGCAAGGCGATGGGCAAAATCCCAGGGGAGGTTAGTGTCTCGCCAAGATTCCCTGCACGGGTACCCAGCTTCTTGGAGGGCCGACAGACTGGATTGGTTGGAAAAAATAAAAGGTTCTTTTGCTGTAGTGCTTAGTAAGGTCTCCCCATGCCGCGAGGATTCAGTGAATCTGTTTTCGTAAGCCGAAGCCGCCGTCCAGGAGGGCTATGTTCCTGGGCGGCGGTCTCGTTTTGCGGTCAGGCCGCACCCTGCCGCAGCGCAATTAAAGGGTATCGACCGGTTGCTTTACACAATACGGATTGTTCGGTACGAACCGCTTAGGAAGCGGGGATGCTGGATTTAGTGGCCCAGCTTTCGGCGCCGTCTTTTAATCACAGGTTGTTAAATCAAAATGGAGTGCTAGAATGCGCTCGAAAAGTTTTCGGGCAGGTCCTCACGACGAACTTGCTCGGAATCGGGTGCTGGCAGAAGGACTTTTTAAGTTGGCCCTCCCCGCACGGCACCCGGTATAATCCCCTCACACCGCTACGCAGCACAGAGGCGTTCCCATGAGTACCCCAGCATCAAAATCAAATCGGAATTGGTCTTGGCAGGATGCGATCTACGGCGTGATGGTATTGGGCTCTCTAGCAGGACTACTCTACGTCCTGAACGCATCAGCAGGTCAGTGAACAATTTTCGGCGTCATTGTGCCGCGTGATCCGCCGATATTGCTCGAAGCCGCTTGTCAAAAGCCTCTTGAGCGATCCGTTTTGCTTGCTCAAGACTCTCAGCTTGTATCACCGACCTAAGAGCCTGCAGCAGCAGTTCGTATCCCTTCACGGACGTTCTGAGTTGTTCGGTGCGGGCCTTTATGAGACTTTCGCAATTGTTGATGTATTGTTGCGTTTCTGCCGGCGTCGTGGTTGACATGAGACGATCATAACCCGCGTGTCAAAAGAAAACCGGAAGCTGCAATGACTACTTTTGAACGCTGTTGGGCAACAGCGCTTAAAAGTAGTCGTGAAGCAATGATCGGTCCGGGCCAGGCCGCTCGGTTTGTAGTTTTTGTGCAATATTGACCAGCATCGAGCGCCACGTTTTCGGTAAGCTCCGCCCTGATATCAGAAGTCCGCGCAAAGGGAGGCCACTATAGCGAACTTTCGTTATTCTGACATGCGCGAAAAACGCATTGAGCAATTGTGCGCGCAGCTCTGCCGAGCCGAGAATGCTGGCGTTATTGAGACGGTAGCCGACAGCGGGTGTATGCCCCTCGTACCACGTACAAAGTGAGCCGTTCTCATCCCTCGGCCCTTCCCCACGTATGAGGGCGGCTTCCTTAAGCGCAGTGCTTCAGAAATGGGAGGGGCGGCGGTTACGCGGCTAATTCCTCGCTTGTCCGACGTCCTCACGCTTGAGGGCGAAGCCTCAATTCTTCGGCTAATTGGTGTTCCAGCTCTTCGCGCTTCTTAAGTAGTTCAGTGGTTTGCTCAACGAGGCGTTGGGCAGTAGCCATCAGATTCTTGGTACGAGCCAATAGGTTTTCCGTTTCTTGCTTATTATTCATCGTCTCCCAACTTTCTTCGGTGATTTTAGCTCGCGCTTGAGTGAAGTAACTTGCGCCTGTAAAGAAGCGATTTTGCTTTTTAGTTCGAGAACTTCATCCAACAAACGCATCGGAGCCGCTTTTCCCCACGCGTCCAATTCTCCAGGGTAAGCGAGAACCGCTGCGCGTTTTCCTTTGCCTCTGCGATGAGCCGGAAGCCCGAGAATTTCCCAACGCTGGACAGTGCGTATGCTCTGATTCAGATAGGTAGCAATCTCTTTCCAACCGCTAAGGGTTTTCATTTTCGGCAGGAGTTAGCACACACTGAAAATGGAGAAGCCCGCTGGATTTCTTCACAGCGGGCCGCGTGGGGAATCCCCTGAGATGCAATAAGGTGTTTCAGAAATTCTTTGTGTGCTCGCGCAACGGCTGTTTGGAATCCGCCTTCAAATCCACAGACTGGGGTGTGGCGAGACACTGGCGAAGTAATTTGCTTCTGACGTTGCCTAGCCCCGGTCAGATTTTTTCTGTAGCAGGGCCGCTTGTTCTGATCCACGGACAGCGGCCTTTTCTGTCGAAGGTGACAACGCCCTCAGCGTCAACTTTCGGCACCGAGGGCATCGCTACGCTTGCCTGTAGCACACAAATTTTACACCTACCCGGGAACTTTATCTGCTTCCCCTGTGTTGCCTCACAGCCTCTTGCGCTTGCTTCAATTTCTTACAGTATTGTGCCCACGACCACTTCTAAGCCCACTTGCCCACGACAAGTTCTAAAGCCCCAGGACTACTTGTGAGCGCACGAGCCCAAAGTGGTGATTTACGCGCTTGCGGAGTAGAGCGAGGAGAGGCAAGAGGCAAAGTTCCCCCTTACCGCCAATTCCTCCCGCCTGTCCGCAAATCCCGCTGTCAGTGAAATCTAGGCGGCAGAGGGGTGCTCGATAAGATCACTTACAATCGAATTAGCCCTGCCGAGTAAGCGGCAATCGGCTGCAATGTCGCTTGGTCGGCAGGTTCTGTGCGTGATTGTGTGCGTGACCGAATCACGGATTCTTTCTCTTCGGAGATTGTGATGGATGACGAAAAACTGTGGCATGAACTAGTGAACGCTCGCGACAAACTACGAGAGCTTGCAAACCAAAATTTGACAGACGAGCAAATGAAAGAGTTCAACCGACGCAAGGCAAGGCTTCACGATGCGGCCATGAAATACGCGGAGTCGCTTCAGCGGTGAGGACCTATGAACCCTCGCGACCCTCAGCCGCTCAATTTCACTCACAGCGGGATTTGCGTACCACGGGAAGGAAGTGCTGGACGAAGGAAGGGTGTGGACTTCCAGTCGAAAGAGCCTAGCTTTCAGCGACACTGAGGATGTGCGTACAGGTGAGCAACAGTGAAAGGCGCTTTTTACGTCTTCGCTGCTACTTCCTGAAAGTTACGCAAAACATTCCGTCTGCCCGTTGCGCCGAAGCCGCGACCACCCAAGTACCAAAATCTGGTCTACAGCTTCCCTGGCCGTGTCCTGTTTACGCCTTTCCGATCAAACCCTCAGAGGCGGCTCAAGGATGTGTTTAGGCGAGGCGACCCGTACCGTATTTCATTCCATCGCTCCCATAAATTCTTTCGATTGGACGCGCTGTTAGCCATCTGACAAACTGGTCGTGTCTTCCAGAATGGATGTGTGGTAGGGAAGACGAACCCCGCAGTTCGACCGCAGCCCAGGGTTGGGCAGTTAGTTCCCTCCGGACCCCGTAGTCAATCCCGACAACTGAAGACGCATTTGCGGCTTGCGCCGTAGTGTGTCTTTCCAGCTCAACAGGAGACTAAAAATGAAACCGAATGGGAAATCAGTCGTTCGCTCTGTAGTGTTCGCGTTGTGCGCGGTGGTTGCTTTCAGCGTTGTTGGCGAAGCCCAGACTGCGCGTGGGATATTCAAACTACCGGTTGAAACTCACTGGGGCAGGCTTCTGCTTGCTCCCGGCGAATATGAGTTCACGGCGACGGATGCGCTTGCAGGCAGGATCGTTACCGTACGTTCCATCCAAAGCGGGTGGAGCGGAATGATTCTGGCATCCGACTCGTTGCAGACAGGCCAATCTTTCGAGACGAAGCTTTTGCTGACGAAATCGGAAATGGGCGGCACGTATGTGAAGTCGCTCTACCTCGGCGATTCGGGCGTCGTGCTCAATTACGGCGCTCCGAAAGCCGGCAAGTTGACGCGGGTTTCTCCGCCTCAACCTGCGTCAACTGTGGCGTCGGTGTCGGGCGCGCACTGAATGGTGTCAAACACTAGCGCGGGACTTTCGTCCCGCGCTTTTTTCATTCTTAGCCGATCTTATTCCGATTGCGAACGGGAACTGCTCCTTACTTCTTCGCTGAGCACGATTGCTTCGGCAATTTCCTTCATGGTTTTGCGCTTTTGACGGCTCTGGCGCTGAATGCTGAGATACGCCTGCTCCTCCGTCAATCCCCAAATCGCGCTGCAAGATTCCCTTCGCACGCTCC
>Ga0310810_10000222_pt1 | contig 57756 bp, 44 predicted proteins | sample NCmetagenome_FD_207641 | JGI IMG/M metagenome (GOLD analysis project Ga0310810, IMG submission 207641) | Soil microbial communities from experimental microcosm in Duke University, North Carolina, United States - NC | ecosystem: Engineered > Artificial ecosystem > Soil microcosm > Unclassified ...
GCTCGCGGGCCGTCGCTTTTCACCCAAAGCGTTAGGGGTCCGTGATCACGACTACTGCCAACGTGCTTTTGTCTCGCATTTTGTGAGATAATTCCCCTGTGGCGTTGAACAAGGAGCCACGGTGTTCTTGGATCCAAGTGCTTTGTCGTTGTTCGATGAGCAACATAGTGATGAGGAAGAGCGGTGGCTAATTTTGGGTTTGGATCAAACTGGGGTGTTGTTGGTTATTTCCCATACGTATCATGAAGAAGCCGAAAACAGCGCGCGTGTACGCCTGATATCCGCGCGAAAAGCAACAAAGAGCGAAACGAAGCAATATCAGAGGAAATAGAATATGAGACGAGAATATGATTTTTCGAAAGCTGTCCGAGCAAAGTTTTACCGGAAAGGCGCCGAGCTGCGACTACCGATCTATCTCGACCCTAAACTCCAGAGTAAACTCGAGCGCATTGCTCGTAGGAAAGGCAAGGATGTCGGCGAGGTGGTTAATCAGTTGCTGCAAAAGGACGTCGAATTTCTTGAAGAGCTGACGTGATCTGAATTTGAACCCTAACCAGCGGCTTGAGAAAGACGTGCGGCCAACTCGCTTGCGCTCGTCTGTTCTTCGCTTCTCGGCCTTAGCGTTAGCCTCATCTAGACATGACCAAATCTGACGAACTAAACTTCAGGTACACGGCCGGGCTGAAGAGTGTCAGGTGTCGCTCATTAGCCGGTAGGTCAAGTGGGCACCGACATTTCTGCGGGGAAGAATTTCTTTTTCTTCCAGAGTTGAATCAACTCGTCAGCGTTTGATTGTTTCGGTTACCCTGTTTTCTTTTCGGTCGGTCGGGACTTGGTCCGCACCAGTCACCCATCAGGATCAGTACCACGCCGTGTCCAAGGTATAACAGCGAGGTCTATAATGGCCGGCCAATATCATCGTCCAGATCGGCCGGCCTGCGGAGGGATTTCATGAAAGCGATTCGAGTGCATGATTGCGGCGGGCCGGAAGTTTTGAAGTACGAGGAGATTCCGGTTCCCGAGCCGAAGGCCGGCGAAGCGCGGGTCAAAATTCAAGCGATCGGACTAAACTTCATCGACGTTTATCACCGCACCGGACTTTATCCGCTGAATCGGCCGTTCACTTTGGGCATGGAAGCCGCAGGCGTGGTGGATTCGATCGGCGCCGGCGTGAGCGAAGTCAAGCCGGGTAATCGCGTCGCCTACGCGATGGTGCCGGGATCCTATGCGGAGTATGCGATTGTGCCGGCACAACGGCTGGTGCCGGTGCCGGATGGCATCGATGAGAAGACAGCGGCGGCAATCATGCTTCAGGGCATGACCGCGCATTATCTTACGCGCAGCACGTATCCGTTGAAATCAGGCGATACCGCGCTCGTCCACGCGGCTGCGGGCGGTGCAGGTTTGCTGCTCGTGCAAATCGCCAAAATGCTCGGCGCGCGGGTTATCGGCACTGTCTCCACCGCAGCCAAGGCCGAGCTGGCGCGCGCCGCGGGAGCGGACGAAATCATTCTCTACACCCAGACGGATTTTCTCGCCGAGGTGAAACGAATCACCGGCGGCAAAGGCGTTCACGTGGTCTACGATTCGGTCGGCGCCACCACGTTCGATAAAAGCCTCGAGTGCCTGAAACCGCGCGGCTATCTTGTGCTGTTCGGTCAATCGAGCGGGCCCGTGCCGCCGCTGGATCCCGGTAAACTGGCCGCGAAGGGCTCACTGTTTTTAACCCGGCCAAGCCTGGCTCATTACACGCTCGACCGCGCTGAGCTTTTGCAACGCGCCGGCGATCTGTTCGCCTGGATTCAGTCGGGCAAAGTCAAAGTACGTATCGAAAAAGTCTTCGACCTGAAGGACGCCGCCGAGGCTCAACGCCAATTGGAAGCGCGCCGCACTACGGGGAAAGTGGTTCTCGTTCCCTAGCCGGCGGGTTCTGGCTGGCGCGAGGCGGGCGGGCCGGTCGCGCCTCGCTCGCTTCGCTGAATTTTTTGCGCTGCTCGGCGTTGAGCACGGCCTTGGCCTGCTCGATCGTGCGCAACCTCGCGATGCGCAAGTCGCCGCGCAGTTTTTCCGCCTCGCGGATCTTTCCTTCGACTTTGCCCATGTCCACGTTCGGGCTGTCGAGCAGCTGTGCGATGTCGAGCTCGACGATCCGGGTATCGGCTTCGTTGCGGATGCTCTGGCGCTGGAAGTTGTCGCGAAGCTGCTCGAGCTTCTTCACCTGCTCTGGCGAAAGTGCTAGGTATTCGCGGTAACTCAGCATCTGCGATATCGCCGGCCGGCTCTCGGGCGAATCGACGCCGCCGAAGCGCTCCTTGAGACGGCTGCCCCAATCCTGGACAACCTGCTGAAGGCGTTCCCACGCGTCGCCGAGTTCATCGGGCACCGACTGCTTGAACTTTTCCGCTTCGCCGGCGAGGGCCGGCGCGGCGAAACCAACCCAACACGCGAGAAAACCGGCAACTATCGCTTTTTTCATAGCGCCACACTTTCAGACAACTAAGGGCTGACTCTCAGGTAAGGATGATGGCGCCAAAAATAGGCCGCCATTGCGGCGGCGGCCAGGAGATTGCCGATCAACACCGACGGCCACGCCAGCGCGTGCAGAATCGGCTCCGCGAAAATGAACGCCGCACCGACAAAGCCAAATTCAAAGATGACAGCGAGCAAAACCACGCCGAAACCGATGTGCACGTTGTGATCGGCGATCTCCAGCAATTTAGCGGCGACGCCGCCAATAGCGCAGAAGACCATCCCATGAATCCAGGTGTAGACGATTACCGTATCCAGCGAGACGGGCAGCGCCTGCGGTTGATCGAGCCCGGCGCCTTGACGAAACAGCGCCGTGCCCAGCACATTGGGCGTGTAAAAGAGCGGGTGTCCGCTGATCAGGTCGACGATAAAAAACCATACCGCGATCATGCTCGCGCCGAGCACGCCGGCGGCAATGCCTTGCTGGTACACGTCGGGGATAGCTGGAGTTGATGGATGGATGACTGAAGGGCTTGAGGTTTCAGATCGAAGCGCCATGGGAAATCCTCCTCGGCCGGCTGACGGCCATGGTTTATTCCACAACGGTTTTGCGCACCGCTCCGCTACCAGGATCAACGCTAACACCGGCGCTCATTTCGGTCAATGCGCGGTATTGAGCCTGCGCGAAATTGGCGCAAGCCACATCGGAAAGTTTTTTCGCAAGCCGGTTGGATTGCCACTCGACCACAGTTCATGTTTTAATAATTTTACTTCAATCGCGCATCATGCTCACGCCGTTCCTTAATATCGGCTTCGCCGACGTCGCGGACATCCTGGTCGTCGCGGTCTTGCTCTACACTGCGACCGCGTGGCTGAAGCAGACCCGCGCCGCCTTTATCATTCGTGGCATCTTCATTCTCGCCGCGGTGTACATCATCGCGCGTTACTTCGATCTGCAGCTGACCGCGTGGCTGTTTCAGGGCTTCTTCGCAATCTTTTTGATCATCGTTGTGGTGATTTTCCAGGAGGAGCTGCGCCAGATCTTCGAGCGCATCGCGGTCTGGAGTCTCGCCAAGGGCAGCCGGCCGATCCGCTCCGACGCTATCGATACTCTGGTTGGCACCCTCGCCGACCTGGCCAAGGACCGCATCGGTGCTCTGGTCGTGGTCGAGGGCAAGGATCCGATTGCGCGCCACGTCATGGGCGGCATCGAGTTGGAAGGAAAAATCAGCGAACCGCTCCTGAAAAGCATCTTCGACCCGCATTCCCCCGGTCACGACGGCGCGGTGGTGATCCAGCACGAGCGCATCTCGCGTTTCGCCACGCACCTGCCGCTGTCGAATGATTTCCAGCAGCTTGCCCACGTCGGCACCCGCCACAGCGCCGCCCTCGGTCTCGCCGAGCTGAGCGATGCGCTGTGCATCGCGGTCTCCGAAGAACGCGGCACGATCTCGCTGGCGCGCGACGGCCGATTGCGCCAGGTGGACAACGTGCAGGAAGTCGCCCTGTCGCTGCGCAGATTTCTTCAGGAAAAATATCCCGCGCCGGGGGAGCGCAAGATCTCCTGGTCGCTGCTACGCGAGAACTGGGTCTCCAAGCTCGTCACATTCTCGCTGGCGCTAGGCCTTTGGTATGTTCTCGTTCCCGGCTCGAGCACGGTGGAAGTGACCTATCGAATCCCCGTACAGGTGCAAAATATCCCGCCCGACTCACAGCTCGAAGAGGTCGCGCCGTCCGAAGTCAGCGCTACGTTCACCGGTCCCAAGCGGGCTTTTTATTTCTTCGATCCGACCCGGCTCAAAGTGGTGCTCGATGCGTCCACCATGGAGGCAGGACGCAGGACTCTGCGTCTGTCGGAGCAGAACGTCCAGCATCCGCAGGACCTGACCCTGCAGCAGATTACTCCCGGGACACTGAGAATTTCTCTGCGCAAAAACAACCGTGAGAACGACGACAAGGGCTAGCGCAGCGCCAGCACGATTTCGAGAATGCCGCGCAGCGGCACCTGCACCCAATCAGGCCGGTTGTTGAGCTCATAGTTGAGTTCGTAGACCGCCTTGTAGAGAAGATAGAGATCGAGCAGACTTTTCCATTCCTCGCTCGTGGCGGACCAAAAGCCGCCCTCCCGGCTCACTTCGAGATAACTTTGCAGAAAAGTGAGCGAGACCCAGAAAGCCCAGCCCTTGGACAAGACTTCCATGCGCGCCAGATTTTCGCGGCGCACGTCGCCGCTTTTTAGCGCCGTCAGCGCGGCGTAGTCGAAAGAGCGCAGCATACCCGCCACGTCGCGGAGCGGCGAGCGCTTGCCGCGCCGCTCGGCCAGCGGCTGAGCCGGCTCACCTTCGAAATCCGTAATGACGAAGTCCTTGCCGGTGTAAAGCACCTGGCCGAGATGATAATCGCCGTGACCGCGAATCCTGATCCCGGTGAGTTTTTGATCGACGATGGAACGCAAGCGCAGAATGATGTCGCTTTTCATTCCGAGAATTTTTTCCGCGTCGGCGCGCGCATCTTCCGGCAGAGCTTTGAGGCGATCGCGCAGCAAGGCAAAGGTCCGGTCTGCGTGGGTGCGCATGGTTTGATACGCCGAGCGGCGGTAAAACGGCGTGAAGGGCTCGGGAGCGAAATCGGGATCGGCCGGATCGGAAGCGAACGCCAGATGAAGCTCGGCCGTGCGCCGGCCTAGTAGCCGCACGGATTCCAGATAATGACCGATCAGCTCGCGCGCCGAGACCGGCACCTGCCGGTCGATGCAATCGATCAGCCGCGCTTCGGGGCGCGGAAAATCCGCCGCCAGCTCCGCGAGCGCGGACCCCGCTTCGAAGAAATCCGCCAGATGATCGAGCGTGTAGCGCCACGCATCGCCTTCATTTCGAATCCAGCCCTGCAGCACGCCAAGTGTCGCGCTGCGATTTTTTCCCTGGTGAAACTCAAAGCTGCCGGCAAGTTTGGGCACGTGCTCAAAGCCGGCCCTTTCGCTGAGGAAGCGGCCGATCTCCACTTCCGGATTGGTGCCATCCTGGAAACGGCGAAAGATTTTAAGAATGAAGCGGTCGCCGTACACGATCGATGTGTTGCTCTGTTCCCGCTTGGACGGCGTGGGCTCCAGCGCTGTCGTCGGCGCGCCGCGCAGCTCGCGAAACAGCTTCGAAGGCTCCGCGATGATCTCCGCAGTCTTGTCCTTGAACTCACGCCGGCGCGCGAGGCTCTCCAGCAGCATTCTCAGAAATACGCGGTCGTAGAGCGCGTCGGCGAGGATGCCTTCAACGGTTGCGCCGCGCTCTCGGGTTTTGAGGCGTGCCACCACCGCCTGTGGAAAGGATTGCTGCAGTTCCGTCGCGCGATCGCCGGTGATAAACGCCAGCGGCAAGAAATAGCTCTCCGGCTCGCCGTCGCCGTAGCTCACCATCACGGTCGTGAAAAAAGCCTGGTCCGAGTCGAAAGGCACCGGCACGGCGTCGATGAAATTGACCGCGCGAATCCGCCGCGCCTTGCCGCCGAACCAGCGGCAGCTTCTTAAATAACCCGGCAGAATTTTTTCCAGGCTTGATTTTGTATAGCGGGCAAGAATCTGCTCCCACGAACCGCTGACTTCGAGCATCGGCGGCTGCGCTTCCTCCGCCACGCGCGCCGGCGCCGCCTGCGCGGCCTCGAGCTTGAACCAGTAAAACCCGTGGGGCCCGACGGTGATGAAATAGGGCAGGTCGCCGATGGGCGGGAACTCCGTCTGGCCGAAGAGCTCCACCGGCACCCGGCCTTTGAATTCGGAAAGATCGATCTCGGCGCACTGCACGAAACGCGAAAGGTTGGACACGGTGAGAATGATTTCGTCCTGAAAGCGACGGATGAATATCAGCACGCGCCGGTTCGACGGATAGAGAAACTCGGTGGTGCCGCGGCTGAACGCCTGAAAGCGCTTGCGCAGGAGGATCAGCCGTTTCATCCACCACAGCGGCGAGCTCAGATTCTGTTGCTGCGCTTCTACGTTCATCGCTTCGTAGTGGTACTCCGGGTCGATGATAATCGGCAGATACAGACGCTGCGGGTTGGCCTGAGAAAAGCCCGCGTTGCGGTCGGCGCTCCACTGCATCGGCGTGCGCACGCCATTGCGGTCGCCGAGATAAAAATTATCGCCCATGCTGATTTCATCGCCGTAATAGATCACCGGCGTGCCGGGCAAAGCGAAGAGCAGGCTGTTGAGCAGCTCGACCTTGCGCCGATTGTTGCCGAGGAGCGGCGTCAGGCGCCGGCGGATGCCGAGATTAAGCCGCGCCTTGGGATCGGTGGCGTAGACCTTGTACATGTAGTCGCGGTCTTCGTCCGTGACCATCTCCAGGGTCAGCTCGTCGTGGTTGCGCAAGAACAAGGTCCACTGACTGTTCGCCGGAATCTCCGGGGTCTGGCTGAGAATGTCGATGATCGGGAACCGGTCTTCCATGTGCACCGACATGAAGATGCGTGGCATCAACGGAAAGTGAAATGCCATGTGGCATTCGTCGCCGTCACCGAAATAACTGACCGCTTCTTCGGGCCACTGATTGGCCTCGGCGAGAAGCATGCGGTAGTGATATTTCTCGTCGACGTGGCGGCGCAGCTCTTTTAGAAACTGATGCGTCTCCGGCAGATTCTCGCAGCTCGTCCCTTCCCGCTCATAGAGATAAGGCACCGCGTCCAGGCGCAGACCGTCGACGCCCATGTCGAGCCAGAAATCGACTACGTCGTAGATCGCCTGTTGCACCACAGGATTGGCCACGTTCAGGTCGGGCTGGTGCGAGTAAAAACGGTGCCAGAAATAAGCCTTGGCCACCGGATCCCACGCCCAGTTGGAAGTTTCGAAGTCTTTGAAGATGATGCGCGCTTCTTTGTACTGCTCCTGGTTTTCGCTCCAGACGTAAAAATTTCTTTCCTTGCTCCCCGCCGGCGCGCGCCGCGCGCGCTGAAACCAGGGATGTTGATCCGAGGTATGATTGAGCACCAGCTCGGTGATCACGCGCAGACTGCGCCGGTGCGCTTCGCGGAGAAAAATTCTGAAATCCCTGAGCGTGCCGTAGTCCGGATGGATTTCCGTGTAGCTGGCAATGTCGTAGCCGTCGTCCTTCAGCGGCGACGGATAGAACGGCAGGAGCCAGAGCGCGGTGACCCCCAGATCCTGAAGATAGTCCAGCTTCGCCGTGAGCCCTTTGAAGTCGCCGATGCCGTCGGCGTTGCCGTCGGAAAAAGCGCGCACGTGAAGCTCGTAAATCACCGCGTCTTTGTACCAGAGCGGGTCTTCGGTCAATGCGGAATCGTGGTTTGCTTTTTTTTCGCGGCTCATGATGTTCACATGAAGTAGTCGAAATCCTGTTCGCGGCGCAGGCGCCGCCGCAGACGAAGGATGTGCGCCGGCAACGCCTGCGGATCGAGACGCACGAAGTTTTTCTCGCCGTGCCAGAGAAAGCGGGCGCCGCTCAAGAGATCGTGGGCCTGATAGGATTCCGCCCGATCAAGGCGCAGCAGCTCCAAGGGGATCTTGACCCAGCCCGACTGGGTGTGATGAGGATCGAGATTCACCACGACGGCAACCACGTTGCTCAGATCTTCAGTCTGTTTCGTATAGCAGATGAGCTGTTCGTTATCGACTTCGTGAAAGCGCAGACTGCCGTCGCTTTGCAGCGCGCGGTTTTCCTGGCGGATGCGATTGATCCGGCCGATGAATTCCTTCAGATTGTCCGCCCTCTCCCGTTGCCAATATTTTATTTCATATTTTTCCGAATCTAGATATTCTTCGCTGCCGGGCTCGCGCGGCCGCGCTTCGAAGAGCTCGAAGGCCGGTCCGTAAATGCCGTAATTGGCGCCGAGAGTGGCAGCGAGAACCAGGCGGGTCATGAACGCCGGCCGACCGCCGAATTGCAGATACTCGGTAAGAATGTCCGGAGTGTTCGGCCATAGATTGGGACGAAAGTATTCGCGCACTTCGGTCTGCGTCAGCTCGGTAAAATATTGCGTGATCTCCGGCCTGCTGTTGCGCCAGGCGAAGTAACTATACGACTGGCTGAAACCGGCTTTGGCGAGCTGATACATGACCTTCGGCCGAGTGAACGCTTCGGCGAGAAAAATCGTCTCGGGATGATCTTTTTTGATCTCGCCGATCAGCCATTGCCAGAATGGCAGCGGTTTGGTGTGCGGGTTGTCGACGCGGAAGATGTGCACGCCCTGTTGGAGCCAGAATTCCACCACGCTCTTCAGCTCCTGCCAGAGCTCGAACCACTGTTCCGAGGTAAAATCGAGCGGATAGATATCCTGGTATTTTTTCGGCGGATTTTCCGCGTACTGGATTGTCTTGTCCGGCCGCCAGCGAAACCACTGCGGGTGTTCTTTGACGTAAGGATGATCGGGGCTGCACTGATAAGCGAGGTCCAAGGCGATCTCGATGCCAAGCTTTTCCGCCTTACGCGCGAGACTTTTGAAATCCGCCAGCGTGCCGAGTTCGGGATGAATCGATTTGTGCCCGCCCTCCTTGGCGCCGATCGCCCACGGACTGCCGGGATCCTTGGCCGTCGTCGTGACCTGGTTATTTTTTCCCTTGCGATGGGTGCGGCCGATGGGATGAATCGGCGGCAAATAAAGTGTGTCGAAGCCCATCGACGCCACGTAAGGCAGCAGTCGCTCGCAGTCTTTGAAAGTTCCGTGCCGCCCGGCTCTCGTCGCGGCGGAGCGCGGAAACATTTCGTACCAGGCGCTGAAGCGCGCCTTCTCGCGTTCGACGACGACCCCGAGATCTTTGGGATATCTCGTTTCCAAACCGCGATCGGGATAGCCGTGCATCAAAGCCAGCAGATCTTCGCTCAGGGCCTCGGCCACTCGATCGACTAACGATCGACCGGTCGCGCGCAAATTTTTTGCCGCTTGCGCGAGAGCGCGCGCATCAGCGCCGGCGGCGCGCTGCGACGCTTCATCGATCAAAAGCGCGCCGCTCAATAAGTCGACTTCCGCATGAGCATCGGCATCGGCCTTTTTACGCAAATCGCCGCGCCACGATCTGAAACGATCGATCCACGCAGCGAGCGAATAAATATAGACACCGATCTCGGCGCAGGTGAAGGAACCGCGCCAGCGGTCATTGACGAGCGGCGCCATCGGCGCTTCTCGCCACGAGGATTCCTCGTCGCGCCGAAACAGCAAACGGCCGGCGAGGACTTCGTGGCCGTCGACGAAAATGTCCGCCTCCACCACGACCGTTTCACCGCGCGTGCGTTTGATCGGAAATTCGCCGCCGTCGATTTCCGGCGCGACGCCTTCGATGACGATCCGGCGCCGGCCGTCAGAGATGTTGGAGGGGGGTTGCTGCATCGAAGTTGGCTTCCATCAACGTTCCTTCGTCCGCGCCCCCGTCGGCGTAGAGAAGCGCGCCGGGGAAATCCCTGAGCAGTTCGCTTAGGGACAGCGCGTTGCCAGACGATTCGAACCGGTTTCCCGTAATAATATCGACCCAATGCCGCGGCGCCGACGGCGGCAGTTCCAACGAAGCGGCCGCCCACGCTTCCGCGCCCAATGGCGATCGGCCGCGATAAACCAGCGCGCCGATCAAGCGCGGCGCCACCGCGACCACCCAGGCGTGGTCATGACGCCGGGCAAAGGAACAAATCATAGACGCCGATTCGCCGGTGGCGCTGAGCGGCATATAGTCACCAGCGGCAAAGAGCTCGTGATGCGCCGCGCGAAAGTTCAAGAGCTTTTGCAGCAGGTGCAGTTTGATCCGCCCGTCCTGCCAATGCTCCAGCAGATCTGCGAGCAGGGCTGCGGGATCGCGCGCGTCGGCTTCTTTCAATTGCGCGAGCCAGTCGCGCCGGCGCGAGAAATTCACCGCGCGGCGATTGTCGGGGTCGACAAAGCTCAAATCCCAAAGGTCGCTTCCCTGATAAATATCCGGCACCCCCGGCGCGGCGACTTTGATCAAGGTCTGGCTGAGCGAGTTGAACGCGCCGGCGTGCGCGAGCCGTCTTACGAACGGCAGAAACGCTTGAATAAAGCGATTGTCATTGCCGGGCGCGAGGATTCTTGTGGCAAAATTTACGAACGCCTCTTCGTAGGCATCGTCCGGCTTGAGCCACTCGGTGTGGACTTTCGCCTCGCGCACCGCCTTGATGAGATAGGCTTTCAACCGCTTGAGATAAGCATCCGTCGCTTCGCCGTCGAGCGGATAGGAACCGACCAGCGCCTGGTAGAGCGCATACTCGTCGTTTCGATCGGGCGCCTCGGCGCCGCGAATCCTCGTCTTGTGCGGACGGTTGATCCGGCTCCAGAGTCGGAGCTGGTTTTCCCATTCCTCCGGCAGTTCTGAAAGCACATTGATGCGCGCCCGCGCGTCCTCGCCTCGTTTGGTGTCGTGGGTGGCGGTAGCGCTGAGCGCGTGCGGCCAGCGCTTCAAGCGCGCCTGGTTGAACTGATGGAATTCCTCCAGGTCGACGCCGAAGCGGTCGGGCTCTCCGCCCACGTCGTTCAGCGATAGCAGCCGATTGTAAACATACAGCGCCGTGTCCTCGAAACCCTTGGCCATCAGCGGTCCGGTCAGTTGCTGAAAGCGCATGACGAAGTCGAGCCAGCCCGACTTTTCCTCTTCGCTCATGTGCTCGGCAAAATCAAGCAGCAGAAAACGCTCGATGTAGTTTAGCTCGAGCAGCAGGCCGGCGTTGGAGCTTCTTGCCTGTTCGACCGCTTGCGTCAATTGCTCGCGGTCCTGGGGTCTGAAAACACCCGGGCTCACGTAACTTCGGTAAACAGGAAAATACGCTAGCACTTCCACCAGCGCGCGTTTGAGGCCGTAGAGCGTGACGTCAGCGGCGTGGCGATCGCGGCTGGAAACGCGCTTCAGCAGAAATGCCAGACTTTCGATGTCTCCGGCCATGTACTTGCCGATGATGAGCCGTTTCTTTTCGACCATAAGCGCCGGACAGGAGGCGTCCAGGCCGGTGAAGCGCTCATAAATCTGGTTGAATCGGCGGCGCTGCGCGTGCGCGCAAAAAATGTCGTTGACGTAGTTCAGAAACTCGTAGCCCGTGGTACCCTGAATCGGCCAGTCGCCGGGCAGCTCTTCATCCGAGCCGAGGATTTTTTCTACGATCAGATAAATATCGCCGGCTTGGCGCCGAAGCCGCTGCAAATAGGTCAACGGATCGTATAGGCCGTCCACGTGATCGACCCGCAGGCCGGTTATTTTTCTTTCGGCAACGAGGCTGAGAATGAGTTCATGCACGCCGCGAAAGACTTTTTCGTCCTGAATCTTGAGCGAGATGAGCTCGTTGATGTTGAAGAATCGGCGGTAGTCGAGCTCCTCCGCCGCCACTTTCCAGAACGCCAGGCGATACCACTGCTGCGCCAGCAGCCGATCGAGAAGATTGAAACTTTCCGGGTTGCCTTTGACGCCGTTGAACTGCGCGATGTTGGTATCCAGATGAGCGCGGATGGCCGGAGTGGTGCTGTAAAGTTCCCAGAGCATCTGCTTGACGAAGCGGATCTGATCGGCGCGTTCAACGACCTCCTCCTTGGGCGCAAGGTTTTTGAGCGTGTAAACGACGCCGACAAATTTGACGTAGTCCGACTGCTGCGGGCCGAGCCGCCGTCGGAGCGCTGCCAGGTCCAGAGTCAAAACATCGCCGTAGGATTCGATGTTGACCGGCAAGCGCAGCGCGAAATAGCGGATACTCAGACCCTGCTCGTCATAGTGCAAGGTGATTTCACCGTTCTCCAGGCACTCGCCGTAAAATGCGCCGAGAAACGGCGCGAGGATTTTGCCGCGCATGCTTTCGTAGGGATGATTCCAATCGATGTCGAAAAAGTCGCGAAAGCGCGACGCCTCGCCGTTTTCGAGCACGTCCATCAAAAGTTTGTTCTGGCCATCGTAGGCCATATGATTGGGCACGATGTCCTGCACCCAGCCCAGGCCTAGCCGCTGCGCCGCCTCATTGAGCGCTTCGAAACCCGCTTCGCCGCCGAGCTCCGGATTGATCCGGTTCGGATCGACCACGTCATAGCCATGGCGGCTACCGGTGCGCGCCTGAAAAATCGGCGAGGCGTAGATATCGCTTACGCCGAGCGCCTTGAGGTAGGGCAACACTTCGGCCGCCGCGCCAAAGTCGAAGTCCGCGGTGAATTGCAACCGATAAGTCGCTGAGGGAATTTTCATTGCAGCGAAATCGCAGCGCCGTTGCTGCGGCGCGCGCGGCGCGGTGACGTCAGCACGTCTCCATTGGAGTTTTCCGCCTCCACGTGTTTGGGCAAACGCAGCAACACCAGCGAGCGGCCCTTGAGATCGTAAGCTTCGCCGCCGCGCATCAGTCGCTGGCTGCTTTTGCCGCCCTGCGTGGTGTCGAGCAGCACCTGCAAACGAACTTTGCGCCGATGCGCGGGTAAAATGAACGGTACCGCCTCATGGTGCGCGTTCAAAAGAATCAGCAAGGTGTCGTCGACCACGCGATTGCCACGATCGTCGACCTCTTCGATGGCGTCACCGGCGAGACGCAGGCCGAAGCAGCGGCTTTCGGAATTGCCCCAATCTTCGTCGCTCATTTCTTTTCCATCGGGGCGAAACCAGACCAGGTCCTTGACCTCCGAACCGCGAATGCGCCGGCCCTGGAAAAAATGGCGGCGGCGCAGCACCGGATGCTCGTTCACCAACTGAATCAGGTAGCGGGTGAACTCGAGCAGCTCGCGCCGCGGCCGATCTAGCTTCCAATCGAGCCAGGAAATTTCGTTGTCCTGACAGTAGGCATTATTGTTGCCCTTTTGCGTGCGGCCGATCTCGTCGCCGGCCAAAAGCATCGGCACGCCCTGGGAGAGAAGCAGGGCCGCAAGAAAATTTCTTTTTTGTTGCTCGCGCAGGGCGAGGATATCGGGATCGTCGGTCTCACCTTCGGCACCACAGTTCCAGCTCAAGTTCTCGTTATGGCCGTCGCGATTTTCTTCGCCGTTGGCTTCGTTGTGCTTTTCGTTGTAGCTCACCAGATCGTGCAGGGTGAAGCCGTCGTGGGCGGTGATGAAGTTGATGCTCGCGTAGGGCTGACGTCCGTTGTGGCTGTAGAGATCGCTCGAGCCGGTGAGGCGAAATCCTAGACCGCCCACCTGGCCTGCGTCACCTTTTACGAATTGGCGCACGGTATCGCGATAGGCTGCATTCCATTCGGCCCAGAGCACGGGAAAATTTCCCACCTGATAGCCGCCCGGCCCGAGATCCCAGGGCTCGGCGATGAGCTTGACCTGGGAGATGACCGGGTCCTGCTGAATGATGTCGAAAAATGCACCGAGACGATCCACGTCGTGGAGTTCCCGCGCCAGGGTAGACGCGAGATCAAACCGAAAGCCGTCCACGTGCATCTCGGCCACCCAGTAGCGGAGGCTGTCGGTGATCAGTTGCAGCACGCGCGGATGCGTCATGTCGAGAGTGTTGCCGCAGCCGGTGTAGTCCATGTAATAGCGCTTCTCGTCCTGCACCAGACGGTAGTAGGAAGCATTGTCGATGCCGCGAAAACACAGCGTCGGGCCAAGCTGGTTGCCCTCGCCGGTGTGGTTGTAAACCACGTCGAGAATAACTTCGATCCCCTCGCGGTGGAGTGCGCGCACCATACTCTTGAATTCGGCGACCTGCTGTCCCATCGCGCCGCCGCTGGAGTAGCGCGCCTCAGGCGCAAAAAACCCGATCGAATTGTAGCCCCAGTAGTTGGTCAGGTCGCGATCGCGCAAATGCTTATCGGCGACGAACTGGTGCACCGGCAGCAGCTCCACCGCGGTGATGCCGAGACTGGTCAGATAATCGATCACCGCCGGACAGGTCAGTCCTGCATAGGTGCCGCGCAATTCCGGCGGCACGCCGGGATGGCGCATGGTGAAACCTTTGACGTGCAGCTCGTAGATAATCGTCTTGTGCCACTGCGTCGCCGGCGGCGCGTCGTTGCCCCAGCTAAACGCGGGATCGACGACGATGCTCTTGGGCATGCCCGGCGCGCTGTCCTTGTCGTCGCGTGAGAGATCCTGATCGGCATGTCCGATGGTGTAGCCGAACAGCGCATCACTCCATTGAATCGAGCCGGTCATCGCCTTGGCGTAGGGATCGAGCAATAGCTTGGCGGGATTAAAGCGATGGCCTTCGCCCGGCTCGTAGGGGCCGTGGACTCGATAACCATAAAGCTGCCCGGGCCGTGCTTGTGGCAAATAGAGATGCCACACCTGATGTGTCTGCTCGGTCATGGTGATGCGCGTCTCTTTGGCGCCGTCAAAAAGACAGAGCTCGACTTTGCTCGCGTTCTCGGAAAAGAGCGAGAAATTCACTCCGGCGCCGTCCCAAATCGCGCCGAGTGGGTACGGTTTACCGGGCCAGATTTTCATAGGTGCCGTGTTCTCCTTCACTCGGAAGTTGCCCGTCGAAAAGCGCGAAGGAGCGCGGTGCCAGGCACAGCGAAGGCGCACCGCCGGCGATCCGTTCGGGAAGCTCGCTCCCGGTGCCACGCCATTTTTGCGCTGCGCTGTCGAACCGCTTGCGCCAGCTTCCTTCTGGCCACGAAAACACAAGCGGCACTTGCTCCGCGCCAAAGCTGGCGACGAAGACAGCGTGATGGGCACCCGAGCTTCGCTGCGCCACCAAGACGTGGTCGTTTTCCCGCGCGATCACTTTGAGCGTGTCTTTGCTGAACGACGCAAGCGCCGCGAGACTTTTTCTCACCCGGATGAGCTCGCGATAAAATTCCCACAAAATTTTGTGCGTGCCTTTCGTGTGCAGCTCATGATCGAGCTTGGCCGAAAGAAAGGTCGCATCGGACTGTGGATCGGGAATATCACCCTGCCATTCGAAGGACGCGAACTCGCTCTGCCGGCCGCGCCGCACCGCTTCGATCAGCCCCGGATCCGAATGGCTGATAAAATACGGAAATGGCGCGTCCTCCGAATATTCTTCACCCATGAACAAGAGCGGCAGATAGGGCGATAAAAGAACCAGACCAGCGGCGAGTTTCAGATCCTCGAAAGATACGGCGGCGCTCAGACGGTCGCCGCGCATGCGGTTGCCGACCTGATCGTGGTTCTGCGCGAAGACAACCAAACGGTGGCCTGAGATGTCGCGCGAAGAACTGCCGTGCCGGCGCGCCCGGAACTCGGAGTGTTCGCCGGAGTAGGCGAAGCCTTCGCGATAGGCTTTGACGAGCTGGCCGAACATGCCGTAGTCACGGTAATAACCGCTCTGCTCCCCCGTAAGCACCGTGCGCAAGCAGTGATGAAAATCGTCGTTCCATTGCGCATCCAGACCATAGCCGCCACGTTCCGGCGCGGTGACCAGGCGGCGGTCGTTGTCGGCGCTTTCGGCGATCAAAAAAATCCGCCGGCCCAGCTGCTCCGCTTCACGATGTACTGCGCCGGCCAGTTCTTCGAGAAAAGTTATCGGCGAATGATCGAGGATCGCGTGCACCGCATCGAGCCGGAGCGCGTCGATGTGACAATCGCGCACCCAGTAAAGCGCGTTCTGAATAAAAAAGTTTCGCACTTCGTCGCTCCCGGGGCCGTCGAAGTTGAGCGCCGCTCCCCAGGGCGTCTGGTAGCGCTCTGTGAAGTACGGAGCGAATTCCGGAAAGTAGTTTCCTTCCGGCCCGAGGTGGTTGTAGACCACGTCGAGAATCACCGCGAGTTCGCGTTCGTGACAGGCGTCGACAAGTTTTTTCAACTCCACCGGGCCGCCGTAGGCATTTTGCGCGGCGAAGGGGTACACACCGTCGTAGCCCCAGTTGCGCGCGCCGGGAAATTGCGCGATCGGCATCAGCTCGATGGCGGTCACTCCCAGCTCGCAGAAATAATCGAGACGGGACGCGAGGGCCGCAAACGTTCCGGCGGCGCTGAAGCAACCGACGTGAAGCTCGTAAATGACGTAGTCCGCAAGCTCGATGCCGTGCCAGCCTCGATCAGTCCATGGAAATTCCGGATTCACGACCGCTGACGGGCCGTGCACACCCTCGGGCTGAAAGCGTGAAGCCGGATCCGCGCGTCGGCGATCATTACGGAGCTCGAAAAAATAAAGCTCGCCGGGACCCACATCACGCACGACCGCTTCATGATAGCCGCGCGCAGTTTTGTCCAAGGGCGCGAGCCGATCCGACTTGACCAGACGCACGGCCACCTCTTCGTGATGCGGTGCCCAGACGCGAAACCGGCAGGTATCCTCGTCCAGATAGATCGCGCCGATGGCATCCGCCGGTTGTAGACTCATCTGAGACTTCGCTTCCTCGGTAGCGCCGCGGAGCTTTCAGCTCGCTTCATTCGCAAAAAACGATATCGACAACGGCGGCAGAGCGAGCGGCAGCGAAAAATGCCGCCCGTGCGCCGCTACCGGAGCCGCTTCGACGCCGCCCATATTGCCCAGCCCGCTGCCGCCGTATTCGCGGGCATCGCTGTTGAGAAGCTCGCGCCAGAAGCCGCCGCGCGGCGCGCCGACCTGATAGTTCAGGCGCGGCACCGGCGTAAAATTGCACACGACCAGGACCATGCGCTCGCTGCCGCGTCCTTTGCGCAGCAGACTGACAATGCTCGAGTCCGCATCGCGACAGTCGATCCATTCGAAGCCCGCCGGATCGCAATCCAACTCGTGCAGCGCCGGTTCGCTGCGGTAGCTGCGATTGAGATCCGCGAGCCATTTTTGAATCCCCGCGTGCTCGCGCGCTTCGAGCAGATGCCAGTCGAGGCTTTGATCGTGCTGCCATTCGCGCCACTGGCCGATTTCATCGCCCATAAAGAGCAGCTTCTTCCCCGGCTGCGCGTACATGTAGCCGAGCAGAGCGCGCAGATTGGCGAAACGCTGCCAGTCGTCGCCGGGCATTTTGCCCAGTAGCGATCCTTTGCCGTAGACCACCTCGTCGTGAGACAGCGGCATGACGAAGTTTTCATGGAAGGCGTAGATCATCCGAAACGTAAGCTTGTCGTGATGGAATTTACGGTAAATCGGATTGGCGGAGAAATATTCCAGCGTGTCGTGCATCCAGCCCATGTCCCACTTGAGACCGAAACCCAGCCCGCCGGTATAGACCGGGCGCGATACCATCGGCCAAGCCGTGGATTCTTCGGCGATCGTCTGTACGTCGGGGTAGTTCTCGTAGACCGCGCCGTTGAGCTGCTTGAGAAACTCGATGGCCTCAATGTTTTCGCGGCCGCCGAAACGGTTGGGAATCCACTCGCCGTCGCGCCGCGCGTAATCCAAATAGAGCATCGACGCCACCGCGTCCACGCGCAGGCCGTCGGCATGATATTTATCGAGCCAGAAAAGCGCGTTGCTGATGAGAAAACTCCGCACCTCGTGGCGGCCGTAGTTGAAAATGTAGCTGTTCCACTCGGGATGATAACCCTGGCGCGGATCGGCGTGTTCGAAAAGATGCGTGCCGTCGAAGTAGGCCAGACCGTGCTCGTCGGAGGGAAAATGCGACGGCACCCAGTCGAGAATCACGCCGATACCGTTCTGATGCAGCGTGTCGATCAGAAACATCAGATCCTGCGGCGTGCCGTAGTTGCCTGAGGGCGCGAAGTAGCCGGTGATTTGATAGCCCCAGGAGCCAAAGAACGGGTGGTCCATCACGGGCAGAAACTCCACGTGGGTGAAGCCGGCTTGGAGCACGTAATCGGCCAGCTGCGGCGCCAGCTCGCGGTAGGAAAGCGAGCGGTTTCCCGCCTCCGCGTGGCGCCGCCATGAGCCCAGATGCACTTCGTAAATCGACATGGGCTTGTCGAGCCGGTTTTTCTCGCGCCGCTCGGCGAGCCAGTGGCTGTCGTTCCAGTCATACTCGAGATCCCAGACAATCGAAGCTTGTTTCGGTGGAATCTCATTGAAAATCGAAAACGGATCGGCCTTCTCGACCCGATAGCCCATGAAGCGCGAATGGATGAGATACTTGTACAGGGCGCCGCGTTTCGCTTCCGGGATGAATCCCTCCCAGATGCCCGAGTTGCCGCGTGCCCGCAGTGGATGACTGGTCTTGTTCCAGTGGTTGAAGCTGCCGATCACGAAAACCCGCTCCGCGTTGGGCGCCCAGACCGCGAAGTAGGTGCCCTCTTCGTCGCCGATGCGCATGAGATGCGCACCCAGCTTTTCGTAGAGGAGGCGATGGCTGCCCTCGTTGAAAAGATAAAAATCTTTATCCCCGAGCAAGGTAGGCGTCGGGTGCCGGTTCTCGCTTTTGCTCTCAGCCTTACTCATAGTTCACACATTGAATTGAAATTGTTCATCGCAAAAAATAACCCGTCATCGCAGTGCGCTTGCTTCGCGCGCCGCGAGCAATCAAACGGCTTGCTCCATCCGCCCCGCCGCCATGGGAAGATGAATCTTGAATCGCGTTCCACATCCGGGCGCGCTGTCGACCTCGATCCGGCCGCCGTGGGACTTCACGATGCGGTCGCAGATCGGTAGTCCGAGACCAAGGCCGCGCCGTTTCTTGGAAGTAAAAAACGGTTGAAAGATGCGCGGGAGTGTTTCCGTATCGATGCCCACGCCGGTATCGGCCACGGTGATTGTCATCTCTTGGGTGGAATCGACGACCGCGCCAAGGGTGAGCATGCCGCCCTTGGGCATCGCATCCACCGCGTTCAGCGAAAGGTTCAGCAAGACCTGTTGAAGCTGCTGCGGGTCGGCGTGGATCGGCGGCATGGCCGACTCAATTTTGGTTGCGGTTTCGACCCGATTCTTGGTCGCGCGCGGCTGCACCAGGTCGAGGGTCTTCTGGATCATTTGCTCGACATCGGTCTCGGTGAAATCGGCTCGTTTGGGACGGCCGAACTCGAGTAACTCCTGCACCAGAGTTTCGCAGCGTTTGGCTTCTTCGGCGATGATCTCCACCGGATGATAGTTGGGATCGCTGGGATCCATGCTCGAAAGCAGTCCCTGGGCGAAACCCATGACGATGCCCAGGGGATTATTGAACTCATGCGCCATCGAGGCAGTCAACTCGCCCACCGCCACTAATCGGCCCGACGCCAGCAGCTGCTGTTCGAGTTCCTCTGCCTGAATGCGCAGGTTCTCTTCGCTGCGCCGCAGCGCCGCTTCGGCGCGCATGCGTTCGACGAATTGACCGATGTCGCCGCCGATCACCTGGCCCATGCGCGGCATGTCACGGTCGGGCTCCTGCGGCGCCATGCTGAGAAATTCGATGACACCAAGCGCTTCACCGCGCACTTTGATCGGTAGTGCGAGCGTTGCGCGCCAGGACTCACCTGAAGGCAATGCTTCATCGCGCGGCGCCATTTCTCTATCGGGAACCCAGCGAACTTTCTCCGCGGCCCAGATTTGTCCCGCGAGCGCCATACCGCGCGCGAGCGACTCGGGCGCCGCTCCGTCGCCGAACGGCGCCGCGGGATGGTGCCACATCGCTACGCATTCAAGCATCTGAGTCGACTTGTCGGCGAGCCATACGCGACCGCACTGCCAATTGAAGCCCAGCCCGATCACTTCGAGAATCCTCGACCAAGCCGCTTCCAGGCTTTCCGACTCGGCGAGAATCACCGTGACCGCGTACTCGGCGGCGGTGCGCCGCGCCGACTGTTTGCGGCCGCTAATGTCGCGGTTGCATTCGAGGATCAAACGTCCGCCAGTGCGGTCCGCGATCAGCTTGAGCCGGCTGTCGACGTCGATGTAACGTCCTTCCTTGGTTTTATGTTTTAGCTCGCCATTCCACTCACCCGCCGCGAGCAACGCCGCCTCGAAACTGCTCCAGCCGCCGGGAAACTGGGTCGCAAGAAGCTCATGGCTGAAGGCGCCGACAGCTTCGTCCGGGGCGTAGCCGTAAAGCTCCTGCGCGCCGCGGTTCCAGTAGAGGATCCGGCTGTCGAGGCGGCGAGCGAAAATCGCCTCGTTGGCGAGATTCAGCAGATCAGCCTGGCGCTGCAGGTCTTCCTCCTGGAGACGGAGCGCACTCTCAACTCGGTCACGCTCATTCTCACGCTCGCGCAAGAGCGCCCCAGCACGCTCCATCTGCCGGCCGAGGCCGTCGATCTCGGCGATGGAAGATCGCGCGGAAAACGAAACCGCCCGGCCGCGTCCCAAATCGCGCGCCGCCACCGACAGATCATAGATGGAATTGGAAACCCGCCGGGCAAACACCAGCGCCAGGCCGAGACCGACGATCAGCAGCATCAGGCCGCCGCCGCCTACCGTAGCGATCGAGCGATACAAGATCGCGTTGACTTCGGCGCTCGGCACGGTGACCGCCATGTACCAGCCGGCGCGGTTGAGCCGGCTCACGGCTGCGTCGGCGTCGTCGCCGCCCGGCCCGACGCCGCGCACCCATTGTTCGCCGGAGAGCAGGTTGGCCTGAGCCAGCAACGCGCCCAGCGGAGCGCCGATATATTTCTGCGCGTCAGGCGAGCGCGTAATCACCGTGCGTTTGGCGTCGAACAGCGTGCCGGTCCAGGTCGATGGAAATTTCTGGCGCGTGAGAATTTCGGTGAACACCTGAGGATCGATCACCGCGCAGAGCACGTAAATGATCGTCTGCTCGCGGATCACCGGCACGTGGATGCTGATGCCGTTTTGTCCTGACTCGCGCCGGGGAAAATCCGCGATCACCGGGGCGCGCGCCTTGAGAACACTTTCCAGACTGGCAGTGTCGAGCGTGTTCGATTCCCTGACCAGCGGCTTTTCGATGCGCATGAGCAGCTTCCCGTGTGGATCGAACAACGCGAGACTGCGCCAGCTATTCTGGGTTTGCAAAATACGGGCTGCCGCCGCGTGGAATACGTTGACCGCGCCGACGTCGAGCGGCTCGGCGGTGGCGAGCGCTTCGAGGTTGGTGATCGACGACTCAATTTCCTGATCGATCGCCAGCGCCAGCGCACGCGCAGTGTCTTCGAGGCCGCGCGCGCGATTGGCCTGCTCCTGGCGCGCGAGCATGACCATAATGACAACGGCAAAAATCAGTATCGGTCCAAGCCCGCCGATGATCAGGCGCGTGAGATAGGAATGCAGCGACCGGGGCGGCGCAAACCAACGATCAGCGGCAAAAAGACGCGCAGCCATGAGAGTTCCGAATATAATCCAACTGAGCCCGCTGACGGCGAAGGCGCCGTTCGATGAGTCGCTGTCTCGCTTCGCGGTGCCGCCCTAGGGCGACACTCTCAACGCGTTGGACAGCTCTTGCAAATCTACTGGCTTAGTCAGGTAGCGCGCCGCGCCTCGATCGAAGGCCTGCTTGATCGAGCTAACCGTCGGGTACGCCGTCATCATGATGACTTTGAGGCCCGGCGAGTGCTCGTTAATCTGCTCGAGCAATGATAAGCCGTCGCGCCCGCCGAGGCGAATGTCGAGAAGCGCCACGTCCACGGGATGCTGTTGCAAAAATGTAAACGCTTCATCTGCGCTCGACGCGGCATGAACCTCGTAGCCGCGCTGGCTCAGATACCACTTGAGCAGAGTCAGAAAGTTTTCTTCGTCGTCGACTACGAGTACGGATTGACGCGGTGTCGTCATCGCCGTTGTAGCTTCGCTTGCGCGGCTTAATTTGTCGTTCGGGTTATTCATCTCTCTTCGCGCTTGCGAACAACACTACTGTGTCGAAACCTCCACGCAAGCCTTTGCGCCACACACAAACTTCTGTTTCTCGATTTGCGCTAGGAGTTGCATAGCTTATTCTGCCCAAAGCGGGAGGATCGGCGCCGCACGTCGCCACAATAACCGAGCGCATTTCACTCTTTCCCAACTCCCTTGCTGCAACTCCCGGGGGTCGGAAAACGCCGATGACTTAGCCCAAAGTATCAAAGTTAGCAGAATTTATACCAATTTTGCGCCGCAACGAAGGTTCCAAGGAATACGCCGGCTTCGGGGCTTTTCGACTGGGGAACCGCGACAGATTTGAAGGAGTTTGACCTACAAACAGCTGCTTTACCATACAGTCCGCTAGGCTTGGCCCGAACCAGCGAGAATGACGTCCGCGGCCTTTTCGCCGATCATGTAAACTGCGCTCACGATGAAGTAGCCGGGGATGCGCGGAAAGGCGGAGGCATCAACGACGCGCAGCCCGTGGGTGCCGTGCACGCGAAAGTCGCTGGTGAGCACACCGCCCTCTTCCCTGGCACCGATGGGACAACTGCATGATGCGTGATGACCCCAGGCATTGTTGCGCACGAATTCTTTCAACTGCTCATCGCTTTGCAAACCGTCCCCGGGCAGTTCTTCGGCGGCGATGTGACCCTGGCGCACGAGATGGGCGCAGATGCCTCGCACAAATTTGATGCCGTCGATGACAGCGGTGAGATCTTCGCCGGTCCGGTCGCTGCCTTCGTCGAAGTAACCGAAGTGGATCGCCGGCGGCTCGCGCGGATCGGCCGAGCGCAGGCGCACCGTGCCAGCGTTGTTATTCGTGTGTGCCTTCAAGACGATCCAACTCAGATAATCCCGGTGATCGGAAATCAGTTTGGAATACCCGGGAAAGTAGCCCTCGAAGCGCGCCAGCAAACTCAGGAGAAACAAATCGGGCACGGCGAGATCGCTGCGCGATTTTTTGATGATCGCGAACATGCCGCCGTTGGTCGCGTAGACGCCGCGGCGGTATTGCTCCCACTCGCCAAACAAGCGGTCGCCCTTGCGAAACTCGGCGCCGCTCATGAACTCCCAGCCTTGCTTCATGCGGTAAACCACGCCCACTTCGTAGCGATCCTGAAGATTGGCGCCGACGCCGGGAAGATCGATCCGCGGCTCGATGCCGTGGCGGCGAAGCTCGCTCGCGACGCCGATGCCGGATAGCATCAGCAACTGCGGTGTGTTGAAAGCGCCACCGCAGAGGATCACTTCCTTCGACGCCCGCGCCTCTCGCAGTTCGCCTGAAGTTTCGCTCGGCGCGGCGTGAGCACGATAAAGCCGCCTGCCTTTCAAATATTCGACGCCGACCGCGCGATTCGAACCATCGAGAAGCACCCGGGTCGCGAGCGCGTCAAGCTCGATGCGAAGCTTTTCGGGATGGCGGCGCGCGACCGCGAGCAAACGCTCGCGGCTGCCCACACGCGCGTGACTCGCGGTGGTGAGCGGCATGTAGCGAATCCCGAAGGCGTTGCGCCGGACCAGACGAGCGTCGTTGGGATCGCCCTTGGCGCGAAAGAACCAGAAGAGCCGGCGCAGCGGATGTTCGAGATCCGCATTGGCGTCGAAGGCGGACTCTTCGATCACGTCCATCATCGTCCGATCGTGAAGCGCCTCGCGCGGAGGGAACGGCCGCTCGGTCCGCAGCCAGCCGTCGAAACCGTGGCGGGTCGGATTGATGCCGGTAAGTTTTTGCAGCCAGCGAAAAATCGGGCGATGGCCGCAATCTTCCAGGCGCTGGAAATATCGGCGCATCCTGGCCGCGCGCCAGGATGCATCGCCGGTCAGCTCGGCGATGTAATCCCAATCGGCGTCGTTGGGACAGACCAGGATCATTGCGTTGTGCGCCGTGCAACCGCCCAGGGTCCCGGCCCTGGGATAGAGCACGCCGCCGCGTTCCGCGACGTACTTGCCGTCTTTTTTTTGCCGCTCTTCGTCGCCATAGTGGCGCACGAAAAAATCCCAGCGCAGCGCAGGGTTTTCCGAAGCAAAAGCGTGAAACGCCGGAACTTGATAATCTTCGGGCAGGCGATCGCCGGTCAGCTCGAGTGGATCACTGCCCGCCTCGAGGACAAGCACCGAATGACCGTTTTCGGCCAAACGTGCGGCGAGCGTACCGCCGCCCGCTCCAGAACCCACGACGACATATTCGTATTCAGGAGCGGTGGCTTTGGACATGAGTGGAATACGGTGGAGAAACTACGGCGGCGTCTGGCAGCTGAACGAATTCCTTTCCGCTTCGTTCTCTCAAAAACGGTGTTTTCGCTTGCGACCTCTCCTTTTGGAGTGATCGAAAGCTATAGGTCCGTGTGCTTCACGCCACTGTCGCGAGGATTCTCTCAAAGAACTTTTGCGAACGCTAGAACGTCTTTAAAAAATGTATGAGCGCGCGCTTGTCGTCGTCACTGAGCGGCGGCTCCTCCTTGAACAGGTTCGTGCCGAAGTAGTGGCCTTTGTTGACGACGTAATCGGGGCACTTGCTCACCTTGAGCAGATCGGGAACGAGATTTTTGAAGACGCGAGCGGCTTCCTCGTCGCTTTTGCCTTCGACTTCTTTCAGATCCGCTTTCATCTTGAGCAAGACCGCCACCAGGTCGAGCTTGTCGGTCTCGAGATCCATGTTGGTGAGCAGGCTCACCGGCGTGCCCTTGGGAATCGGCCCGATCTTGACCATGCCTTCGCTGACAAGCCACGGAAAAATATCGTGCAGCCAGTCGCCCCAGCTCAATAGTTTTTTGAGCGGCGCGGGAAGATAGCCCGCCGGCGCTTTGATGTAGCTCGTGGTCGTCGTGCGATAGATGAAACCCGGCACCTTATCGCCGAGGATCGGATCCTTGTCGCGCTTCTCCGGCCAGAGCATTTTTTCGATCGCGTCGTTGAACGAATCCATGCGCGATTCGACAGAAGGATTCCAGTTGAACTTGCCGACTGAATTATTTTGCAGGAACGGCGCGGTCGACCAGAGGCTGATCAACGACGGCACGCGCGTGTAACCGCGCCCCCCGGCGGGAAGCTCGTATTCGAACGGGCTGCCGTCGATCGGGTTGTAAAAAGTCATCTTTCCCGCCGACGGCAGATTTTTATAGGTCTGCGAGGAAAAATTATCCCAGATGTTGCCGCCGAGCGCGTTGGTCGCCAGCGGGCTGCACGCGTTGGTCTGCAACAAAGTCACGGGAATCCGCCGGTCGGTGGAGAGATAGTTGTCGTTCAGAAAATCGTCCGCCAGCACGATCGCCTTCATTTTCTCCTTGAAGTCGTCGGTCTTGGTCCAGGTCCAGTACTGATCCCACTTGGTATCATCGACCCCCGCTGGCGGATCGGGAATTTTGCTTGAATGGCAGCGCGCGCAGTAATTGGCGAAGGCGATCTTGCCGCGCTCCAGCGTCGCCTTGTCCGCCGTCAGATAGTCGCCGCCGCCCGGCGCATCTTTGAGGCGATCCGGCTTGGCGGCTTTGACAAAGAACAGCGCCACGTCCGCCGTCTGATTCACCGTGGCATTCCAATAACTGGAATTTTTTTCCGCGTCTTCGATGCGAATCGGCGTGATCTTTTTGCCGCCCACCAGCGGATTGAAGTGCAAAATCCATTCTTCGCTAAAGAGGCCGATATTGATAAAAACCCGATTCAGCGCGCCCAGCACACCGACTGAGTCGGCGCCGTCCTTGAGCACCCGCGGCGTCATCACGGTGTCGGGCGCTTTATAGAATTGCGACAGCTCCGCGGTCTGCTTGAAGTCCTGAAACTGTTTGTTCTTGAGCTCGCCGTTCGCAAGCTTCTCCTGCCCCCAGCGCAGCGCCGGGCCGAGGCGCGGCAGCACGTTGTAAACCGCGTTCATCGTGCGCGGGTTGTTGATGTAGTCGGTGGAGATGAACGAAGTATCCAACGTGCCGGGCAACGACGTATGAAACAACTGGAACGCGAAGCTCGACTCGTCCTTGTCCCAGAAAAATACGCGATCGACCCAGAAGTACTGCGCTCCGGGATTGGAATTGAGATTTTCCCACTTGGGATGCTCCGGATCCTCGGGCGGCTTCACCGGACTCGGTCCCACGTGGCAAAAGCCGCAGGACATGCCGACCCGATAGGGCCGCACCAGATTCTTATCATTGTAGTAGCTCGGATCGGTATAGTATAGCTGCGGATCCCATTTTTTGGCCGCCGCTTCATCGAAGTCGGGATTGGGAAACAGCCGCAGGCCGACAACGCCGCTTGCATAGCCGTAGAACGAACCGGCGGGAATGTTTTTGCCGCGTGCGCCGATCTTGACGCCGGGATATTTCTGTTCGTTCTCGAAGGGATCGGGCGGACATTCCTTGCTGCGCGTATCGAGCCAGAGCCCGAAGCGGTCCGCGCGCGGCCCGGTGGGTTTCTCGAAGCAGGGCTCGTTGACCAGACCGAGATAGCGCCAGCGGTTATCGCGGCTGAAATGCTTGATGCTCGGATGGGAAGAAAGCGATTTCAAAAAATCCAGCGCGCCAAAGCTGTTGTTGGCGAGATAATCCCAGAAACGATCGTTGCCGCCGGTCCAGACGATCCAGTTGTTGCGGCCTTTGATTTCGTTCGTTGTAAGCTCCACCGCGCCGTCCATGTCTTTGAAATAATTTTCATCCGCCGCCGGAAAACTTTCCGCCGTGCGCCCGACCATCAGCGCTTCGTCCTTGACCGTACCAGGCTCCGGCAATCTCTTGCCGCAGCCAGCCCCCATGAGCGCCAGGAAAAGCGCGCCAATCCACGTGAAGAGGATTTTGCAGTTTACTCTGGATTTCATGCTGGCTCCTGTCGACTCGGTTCCGCCCCGCGATGGCCACCCCAACGGTTGTCTCAAAGCGTCTTCAAATATTCGATCAGCGCGTCTTTTTCCGTGGCGGACAATTTGGCGCCGAACTCGTGGCCTTGATTGCCGCTGGCGCGCTGGCTCACGTCGTACTTGGTTCCGACCCGCTCGGCTTCCTTTCCCTGGGTGACAAAGCCCACGTCCTTGGGATCGTAGACGTCATAGCCGCGATAAAAAACCTTCGGCCGCTCGGCCACGGGCTTGAGCAGGTCACGCAAGGTCGGCACCGAACCGTTATGCAGATACGGCGCGCGCAGCCAGATGCCGTCGAGAAACGCAGCGATGTAGCCGCTCGGCTCGTTTTCCACCAGACCGCGCCGCTCGATGCCGAAACCTCGCACCACCTTGTTGGATTCGATCGCGGCCTGCTTACTCCAGGTTTTCAGCCGTTCGCGATCGGTGCCGATCTCGTCCACCGGCACGCGGGTGCCGGTGCGCTCGCTCTGGTGACAGCGCGCGCAGTTGGCGTCGAACACCGCTTTACCGGACTGGGCCTTTGGCGCATCGACCGGGAAAGGATATTTGGGCGCCTGCTTTTCACTCAGGTAACTCATCAGCCAATCGATCTGCTTCATGAACTCGTCGCGATTGTGCGGCGCGGCGGAAAGCAAGCCGAGCGCCGAGTCGATGATCACCGAGCGCGCGTCGTGGCTGTCGCCCGCGAGATTCATCAGCATGCCTTTTTCCGGCTTGTACTTTTTCAGATTCCAGATTGACGGCATGTCGGTGGGACCGATGCTGTCGTCCATCGGCCAGTTGAGGAGAAAGTACTTCGTCAGATTCATCGCGTCATCGCGGCCACGGCCCCAGAGCGGAAAATCCTTATGATAGACCCACTGAAACTGTTTCTCGCGCTCGAGCAGGCGCTTTTTCGTGATCGGAATCAGGATGTAGCGATAAATCAGCTTGTCGAGGAACGGCAGATCGTAGACCAGTGCGATCTCGCTCATGATCTCGTCAGCGTTGAAGCGCGGATCCTTGGCGCAGTCGACCACGAAGCGAAAAAAAGCCTGGAGATTAAGCGTGTGATTCGGGCCGGTGGGCACGAACACCGGATTGTCATTGGGGCTTTTCCGGTAGCTCGCGGCGTGGCAGGACGCGCAATTATTGGCGACCCGCGGGAAGCCGATGGTTTTTTTGGTGAACCCGATCGGCAACTCCTGGCCTTGCTCCCAGGCAACGCCGAGCGCGGCATAACCTCCGGGCCCCGGCAATTTTTCCGGGAACATGCGCGGCAGCACGAAGAAGATCCAATAGGGAATGCCGGCGTCCCACTCCGCGCCGATGGAACCGTATTTGAACCGCATGTCGGGATCGGCCGTCACCCAGTCGGGCTGTGGCTCCTCACGGAAAAATTTATACCAGCCGATCGCGGCCCCGATGCCGCCGAGAACGACTAACACCAGCAGCGCGATTTTCCACCAGGACTTTTTCTTCGCTTGCTCCGCCATGTTGCCTCCGCTCCTGACCCGCCGCTAGAAAGTTTTGAGATACTCGACCAGCGCGTCCTTTTCCGCGGCGGAGAGCTCGGTGCCGTAGCGTTTGCCTTCGTGGCCCTGATTCGAGTTGCCCGGCTCTTTGGTGTCGTACAGAAAATATTTTCGGCCTTTCTCTTCCCCGACGTCGCCGACGAAGCCAACTTTTTTCTGATCGTAGACGTCGTAGCCGCGGTAAAACGTCTTGGGCCGTTTGTCGCTCGGTTCCAGCAAGTCGTGCAGAGTCGGCACCGAGCCATTGTGCAGGTAGGGCGCCCGCAGCCATAGGCCGTCCAGTGGTGCGTTGGCGTAGCCGAAGGTTTTTCGGAAGTGACTGAAACGTTCGCTGTCGTACCCGGCAAAGATCATATTCTGGTTGACCGCGACATTGTACGTGTAGGAATCGAGGCGATGCCGATCCGTGTTGACCTCATCGATGGTCACGACCTGGCCGGCGTATTCACCGCGAAAATCCTTGCCGTCGGCACCGTGACAACCAGCGCAATATTTTTTGTAGACCGGCGCGCCCTGGGCCGCGAGTCCTTTGTCGATCGTGAAAGGATACGGGGGCGCGGGAAGTTTACGCAGCCAGTCGGCCACGCGCTTGAGGCTCTGTCGATCGCCGGTCGGCGGGGTAATGCCGGTGCCCATGGCCGCGCTGCGGTTACGCTCTTCGAGAGACATGTTGTTGCCGTCCCAGTGCAGATGCATTTTGAGCGTCTCGCGCTGACCCTGGTTCCAGATCGACGGAAAATCGGTGGTGCCGACTTTCTCTTCGGGCGCGAGCTGATCCGGCGGAAAATTGAAATAGGCCTTCAGCGGATTGAACGTGTCGACGCGGCCAGGTCCCCACTCCGGCTGCTCTGCGATGAATTTCAATCGGTCACGCAACGCGAGAATGCGCTCGCGCATGTAATAGATGCCGTAAAAGCGCAGCAGCAGCCGATCGATCACGGGCAAATCGCGCAATCCCTCGCGCGCGCGGATGACTTTGATCTGGCGCAGAATATCGGTCGGCGTGAAACGCCGGTCCTCGCCGGTCGCGAAGAGAAACCGCATGAAGGCGCGAAAGTCGAAAGTGTTGGCCGGCATCGCCGCGTAGACCTTGGGCTCGCTCTGCGGCGTTTCGCGCACCGTGCCGGCATGGCAGAACGCGCAATTGAGCCATACGACGTCGAAGCCGAGATAGCGGCGCTTGGACATGCCGACCGGCAGGTCTTTTCCTTTTTCGAAGACAAACCCGACCGACTGCCAACCGTTGCCGCCCGGAGGCAGTTTGTCCTGAAACAATTCGGGCAGCGCGCGCCAGATCCAGTACGGCACGCCGAACTCATGTTCGCTGCCGAGGGAGCCGTACTTGAAATGATCCATATCGTCCTGATAGGCGACCGGACGATCGGCGCCGAGGCGCCCGAGCAGCCAGGCCCCGCCGAGGATTGCGATCACAAATAGAACCACCGCGATCCAACCGATGCGGTAGAGGATTTTTCCCGCCGGAGTTGCCAGCTTCTGCTCGTCCATGGGCAGTCAGTCCTCCGCGGTTTAATGGGTCCAAAAGCCGAGATCGCTCGCAGCCGCGCATCGATTTACGAGCGGCACGGAGCATCCGGGAGCGAGAAAGGGAAAAAATTGATCGCGCACGATTTTGGTTTCGAAAATGCCGGCAAGAATCAGCCGAAAGAGAACCTCAGGTAAGCGATCAGCGGGGATTTAGCTCGCCGCGCCAAGCCGCTCAAAACTTCAACGCGAAATCGATCAGGCGCTTTTTCTCCCAGTAAACTTTCCCGAGGTAAAATTTGGGCTCGATCTGGCGTATCTCGTCGCGAATCCATTGTGCGATCACCGAGGTGTCGGAGTAATCCAGCACGATGCATTCTTTCTTGTCGAGCCAGCTCGGCCCTTTGTAAACCTTGGCGATGATCGCGTTCAGGCCGAAGGGAAGAATGCGATTCTTGAGCACGCCCTTTTTCGCGTCAAAAACCTTGCCCTGCCAGGCGAAGTGACTGATGAATTTGGCGATGGTCGGACTGAAGTTCGTGCCGGGCGCTACGATTGCCGTGCCGTCAGCTTCGCCGTCGGGAATTTCACCCACCGGACTGTTGGTAAAAAGCGTATCGAGTTCCGCCTGGCTCATGGTGAGGAGTTTCGCTACATCGTAGGCCACGATTTCACCTCTGCCGCGCCGCAAAACGCGGAATTGAAATTACGCGACGACCAGCGCGCCCAATTTCACATATCCGACCGTCCGGCGTCAAGAAAATTACGCGGCAAGAGAAATTTTGCGATGAAAGAATTTGCGTGCAAAGTCGAATTCGAAATTGCGAATCGCAGTGAGTTTTGTCACATTCAAAAACAAGGAGGGCACGATGCGCACAAAAACCGCCATCCTCTCGATCGCCGATCTCAAAGAAGCGGACCTGCCGATACTGCGTCAGACTTTTCAAGAGCTGGCGGGGGTGGAGAAGATCGATTTCAGTCTGGAGCGCAGCGTCGCCGTGCTCGAATTCGATCCGAGCCAATCGCACATCGATGATTTTTTACGCGCAGCGCTGAAGGCGGGATTTAAGGTGCTGTAAAAACCGCGGATAAAGAATCGCGGATGGCCCTTTTCGATCCTCCATCCTCGATCTTCTATCCTCGGCTCTTACTCGCCGGCGACAGTCATAGAAGAAATTTTGATCGTGGGTGCGGCTATTCTGCCGCGCAGCTCGAGGTCACTGCCGACCATTTCGATGTTCTCAAACATCTCTTTGAGATTTCCGGCGATGGTCACTTCTTCGACGGGGTAAGCGAATTCGCCGTTCTCGATCCACAAGCCGGCCGCGCCGCGTGAGTAATCACCGGTCACCATGTTGACGCCGAAACCGATCATCTCGGTCACGTACAACCCGGCCTTTACCGACCGAATAATCTGCTCGGGTGAATCCCGACCTGCGGCGAGATAAAAGTTAGCAGCCGCAACTCCCGGCGGACTGCCGACGGAGCGCGAAGCGTTGCCGGTGGATTTCATACCGAGCTTTTTGCCGCTGTAGGTGTCGAGCAGATAGCTTTTCAGCTCACCGCGCTCGACCACGGTTTTTTTTCGCGTCGGCAGCCCCTCGCCGTCAAAGGGACGCGAACCGAGCGCGCCGGCAATCGTCGCGTCGTCGACCACCGTCAGAAGCCCGGAGCCGATCTTCGTGCCGAGTTTCCCCATCAGAAACGAAGCGCCTTTGTACAAGGCGTAGCCCGATAGACCGGAGGATAGATTGCCCATCAGCGACGCGGCCATCTCCGGGTCGAAGATGACCGGCACCTCGCAGGTTTTGACTTTGCGCCCCCCAAGACGCCGCAGCACGCGCTCCGCCGCGCGCGCGCCGACCTTCTGAGACGATTCGAGTTTGGCGAATTTGCGATTGGACGAATACCAGTAGTCCCGCTGCATCGAGCCATTCTGCGCGGCGACGGGCGACACCGAGTGCCCGAAGATCGAGCCGGCGTATTCACCGGCAAATCCCCGGCTGCTGGCGTAAACCACGCGGCCCAACTGATTGGAAAATTCCGCGCCTTCGGAGTTCGTAATGCGCGGATCGTAAGCGAGCGCGCTTTTCTCAGTGTTGAGCGCGATCTGGATTTTTTCATCCACAGGAACGGATCGCGCCGTGTCGTCGAATAAATCCAGCGGCATCGCCTCGCGCGCCAGCTCATCCGCTTCGGGCAAACTGTTGTGCGGGTCCTGCGCGGTGACCCGGGCCATACGCGCAGTGTCATCGACCAGTTTTTCGATCGACTTGCGCGAGACATCCGAGGTCGACGCCGTTGCCGAGCTTTGACCGAAGAAAAGCCGCAGCCCAAGCCGCTTCTCGCCGGCCTGGCTGATCTTCTCCACCTCGCCCATGCGCACCGTGACGAAGAACGATTCGCTTTCCGCCATCACCACATCGCCGTCCGAAGCGCCTTTTTGCTTCGCCATGGCGAGCACATCGCGGCCCAAATCTTGGCACAGCTCCAATCGATCCATTGCATCCTCAGTTTGGAGTTACGAGTTTCGACTTTGAGTTTCGCGTCCGCCGAGAATCGGGAGTGACTCGCAACTGGGCGCGTGAAACGCGCAACAAATAATCACGCCCGCGTTCCTCCCACCGTCAGCCCGTCGATCTTGATCGTCGGTAACCCGACTCCGACCGGCACCGACTGCCCGTCTTTGCCGCAGGTGCCGACGCCTTCATCGAGCTTCAGATCCGAGCCGACCATCGATACGCGGGTCAAAACATCCGGTCCGTTACCGATCAAGGTCGCCCCCTTGACCGGAACCGTGACTTTGCCGTCTTCGATCAAATAGGCTTCGCTAGCGGAAAAAACGAATTTGCCGCTGGTAATGTCCACCTGGCCGCCGCCGAAGGAAGCCGCGTAGAGACCTTTTTTTACCGAACGGAGAATGTCGTCGGGCGCGTCGGCGCCGGCGAGCATGAACGTGTTGGTCATGCGCGGCATCGGAATGTGCGCGTAGCTTTCGCGCCGGCCATTACCGGTGGGCGCCATTTTCATCAGACCGGCGTTGAGCTTGTCTTGCAGATAGCCCCTGAGAATGCCGTTTTCGATCAGTACCGTGCGACGGGTCGGCGTGCCCTCGTCGTCGACATTGATCGAGCCGCGGCGCGACGGCATCGTGCCGTCATCGATCACCGTGCAGAGTTCCGACGCCACCCGCTGGCCGATGCGGCCGCTGAAAGCCGAGGTTTTTTTGCGATTGAAATCACCTTCGAGGCCGTGGCCGATCGCTTCGTGGAGCAGAATGCCGGGCCAGCCCGGCCCGAGCACTACGTCCATCGTGCCAGCCGGCGCGTCGACGGCGCTCAGATTCAGAATCGCCTGACGCACGGCTTCGTTGGCGTAGCGCTGCCAATCTTTCTGATCGACGAAGAAACCAAACTCGACCCGGCCACCGCCGCCGAAGCTGCCGATCTGGCGATTGCCGTTCTCTTCGGCGATGCAGGTGACGTTTAACCGGGTGAGCGGCTGGATGTCGCCGACGACCAGGCCCTGCGAAGTAGCGACGAGAATGACTTTGTGCTCACTCGCGAGGGAGACAAAAATGTTTTTTACCCGCGGGTCGAGGCCGCGCGCGAATTTGTCGATCTCGCACAGCAAATCGACCTTTTTTTCGAGCGGGATTTCATGAACCGCTGTCTTGATCGGGTAGAGATCGTGCGCCTCGGCGCGTTCTCGGGCGACCGGCACGGACGCCGGCTCGGCGCGATTCTGAGCGATGTAATGCGCCGTCCGCGCTGCCAGCTCCAGATTTTTGATGGTGATGTCGTCGGTGTAAGCGTAGCCGGTTTTCGCGTCCGCGAGCACGCGCACGCCGACTCCATTGGCCGTCGATCGAGAACAGTTTTTGACCATTCCCTCTTCCAGGCTCACGCCTTCGTTTTGCCGGTATTCGAAATAAAGATCGGCGTAGTCGGCTTTTTTTGCGAGGGCGGTGTCCAGCACCTTCTCCAGATCGCCGCTTCGGACTCCGAAATTGTCGCCGAAAAATGCCGCAGGCAAATTCGCTGTCGCCATATCGCTGCCTCCGTCATCGAGTCTTAACACATAGACGACCCGAGAGTAAGTCTTTGTTCTCCCAAGAAACACTCGCAACGCCAGGAAACCATGGAGAAAACGTATTGATCGCATCGCTCTCTTGGGCTAGTATTCGCGTATCAAAAATCACGGAGCGGACCCATGGCGCAGAAAAAAATCGTTCACATTGTCGGTACCGGGACCATCGGCGAACCGCTTGTCGGGATTCTTTCTTCTTTCAAGGAAAAATTTGGCATCGATGAAGTAACTTTCCACAAACGCACGCCGCTGCTAACCGATCGATCGAAGGTGGTCGCGTCCTGCAACCAGGGCGCCAAGCTGGCCGTCGACAAGGAGCGCTGGCAAAAGTTCGTCGAGATGGGCATGACGCCGAGCCTTGAAGCGGAAGAAGCGATCGAGCGCGCCAACGTGATCATCGACTGCACGCCCGTCGGCAACGAAAACAAGGAAAAGCTCTACAACAAGTACGCCGGCAACGGCCGCGGCTTCATCGCGCAAGGCAGCGAAGACGGGTTCGGCAAAAAATACGCGCGCGGCATCAACGACAAAGCGCTGGTGCGTGGCGAGGACCAGTTCATCCAGGTCGTAAGCTGCAACACCCACAATCTAGCCGTGCTGATCGACAGCATCGCGCTCGGTCCGGAAAAAGAAGACAACCTGGCGGAAAGCCGGTTTGTCTGCATGCGCCGGGCCAACGATCTCAGCCAGGAAGGCGAGTTCATTCCGGCGCCTGAGGCGGGCAAGCACGACGATGCCAAGTTCGGCACACACCAGGGACGCGACGCTCACTATCTCTTCAAAACCCTCGGCCTCGATCTGGATATTTATTCTTCGGCGTTGAAGTTAAATACCCAGTACATGCACACGATCCATTTTAATTTGAAATTACGCCGCGGCATCACCAAAGACGAAATGATGCGCCGGCTCCAGTCCAACTCGCGAGTCGCCCTAACCAATAAAAAATCTTCCGCGTCGGTATTCTCCTTCGGCCGAGACCACGGCATGTTCGGCCGGATCCTCAATCAGACCGTAATCGTGACCCAGAGTCTGGCTATGCGCGGCGACAAGGAGATCGTCGGCACCTGTTTCACGCCCCAGGACGGCAACTCGCTGTTGAGCAGCATCGCAGCGACCTTGTGGTTCATGTACCCGGACTCCTACGAGGAAAAACTCGCTCCGGTGAAGCCCTACTTCTTTAACGAGATCTAGAAAGAAGAAATGACTGGTGGTTCGGGGACCGGCGGTGCTGCTGCCGGTCCCTTTTTTTATTCCGCGATCCCCCGAGTGGAAACTCCGTCGAAGCGAACGGCGTCACCGGCCTCGATGCCCATGCGTTTGGCCAGGCCGCCGTTGATCTCCAGGACATATTGACTCGGCTTTCCCACCGAGCGGGAATCGAGCGAGAACGGCGTTGCCTGCTCGACAATGCCGACGATCTTCAAATCGCGGCTGATGAAAATCATATCCAGAGGGATCGGCGTATTTTTCATCCAGAAAGTCTGATCGGATTCGGCCGGAAACAAGAAAATCATGCCGCGATCCCGGGCGAGCTCGCGGCGATATTGAAAACCCATTTCCCGCTTCGCCGGCGAATCGGCAACCTCAACTTGAAAACCCAAGTCACCCTTCTCTCGGGTGGAAATCGTAACTTTCGGCTCTGCGCCGCAGGCACTCATACTTTGGAACACCCCCAACACCATAAGAAAAAAATAGACGCCGCGCCGACCCATATTATTTCGGCAGGCGCGCCGCGACCAGCTCGGCGATGTCCATGACCTGCATGCGGCTTTCCGGCTCTTCTTTGGCGGTTTCTTCGGTAAGCATGCGCATACAGAACGGACAACCGGTCGCTACCGTCTTTACGCCCGTCTGCTTAAGCTCACGGTAGCGATTGGTGCTCACCCGCTCCTTGCCTTTTTCTTCTTCCTTCCAGAATTGTCCGCCGCCCGCGCCACAACAAAAACTGTTGCTGCGGTTTCGGCTAGGCTCCGTGATATGCGCGCCGGTCGAGCGGATCAATGCGCGCGGCTGATCGAAGATGCCGTTGTGCCGGCCGAGATAGCAGGGATCGTGATAGGTGACCGCCCCGTTCACTGCGCTCTCAAGCCGGAGTTTGCCGGAGCGAATCAGCTCGTCGATGAATTCGCTGTGGTGCTTGACGATGAAATTGCCGCCGAACTGCGAGTACTCGTTGGCGATCGTGTGAAAACAATGCGGGCAGGTGGTGACGAGGGTTTTGGACTTGATCTCCCTCAGCGCGTTGATGTTCTCTTCCGCCATTTGCACGAATAGGTATTCGTTGCCAGTGCGGCGCGCAATGTCGCCGGTGCATTTTTCCTCTTTGCCGATCACCGCCCAGTTCAAACCGGCGCCGTTCAAGATCGCGGCCAGGCTGCGCGCGATCTTCTGCGCGCGCGGATCGAAAGCGACTGCGCAGCCGACCCAGTAGAGAATCTCGGGTTGCGGATTCTGCTCCAGGGTCGGCACCTCGAACGGCAAGTCCTTGGCCCAGACAAGCCGCTCGTCGGCGGCCATGCCCCAGGGATTGCCGGCACGTTCCATGTGATTGAACGTGTTCTGCAATCCTTTGGGAAACTCCGCCGCGGTCAGCACCCGCTCGCGGCGTACGTCAACGATGTGCAGCATCTGCTCGTTGCCCACCGGGCAAACCTCGATGCACGCGTTACAGGTGGTGCAGGCCCACGCCGCTTCCGCGTTGAGCGCAAAATCGAGCAGCGGCCGCGGGCTTTCGTGACCCGCGGCAAATTCCGGTAGAATCTTGTTCAGCTCGTAGCGCTCGTTGATCAGGATCGCCGCGGGGCTGAGCGCCTTGCCCGTATTCGTCGCCGGACACACGTCTTGGCAGCGATTGCACATGATGCAACTGTAAGAATCGAGCAGCCGCGGCCAGCCGAAATCCTCGAGCCTGACCGCGCCGAAGACCTCCTCTTTCTCGAAATCCATCGGCTTGAGTACGCCGGGCTTGTCTTTCTTGAGCGCTAAGTTGAGCGGCGCGAGAAAAATATGGATGTGCTTGGAGCGCGGAAAATACGGGATGAAAACTAAAATCGATCCCAGCGCACCCCACCAGAAAAAATGATTGAACAACTCGAGCGTGCCCGGCCCAAGACCAGCGAAAGCAAAAGAAACCAGTGTGCTCACCGGCAGAAACGGGTCGCTGCCGGTAAGCGCCACCTGAGTGGTTTTGAAGCAAAGCCGACTGCCAACGTGAAACAGGATGAAACCGGCGACTACCGCAGAGTCGCGCAAAACCCCCGCGCGCACTTCCGGCTCGACCGGCACGTTGGCGGGAAACTCGAAGTCCTTCGGTTTGAAAAAACGCCGGCGCAGGATCAGGCCGACCATGCCGATCAAAACACTCGCGGTCAAAAGATCGCCGACAAAATTGAAGAGATTCCAGGCGCCGCCGCGGGCATCGATGGGAAAAAATCCCTCCAGCACATCCACCAGATTGACGAGAAAATAGAAAACAAAGCCGTAGAAGATAAAGGCGTGCAGCAGCGAAACCACCGGACGCTTCTTGAAAACCGACTGCTGGGTCAACACGATCCAGAGCGCGCGCCGAACGCGCTCGGGAATTCGATCGAAGCGCTCATCGGGCTTGCCGCGCGCGATGGCCCGGTAGACCGCATAGAATTGGGTGCCGCCGTAATAAAAAGAACCGAGGACGAGAAGGATAAAAAGTATTTTCTCAATGGTGGTTAGCATTGCGGCCGCAGGGACCTCCATTCATTCCTTTACCGCCCGCTTGAGCTACGGTCAAAACCCTGCGAGCACGCCGCTGACTGGCGCGCCGGTTCGCGACAGCGGCTCCCGCAAAAAAATTAGCTTGTGTCGTTGAATGGCGAAAGAGGCAAGTCTCTCGCGGAGAAGACCTCGCGAGCCGTCCACCCAAGCGCTCTTAATATGTCACGTCAATTTCAACCGGGAAAGCCCAGCCGTTTGGAAAGGTCGACCCCGGCTCTCAACAGCAGTGGAGCAATATCATCGTGCATGGTTTCGTCGGTCAGCCGATAGCCAGGGCCAACAACGGCCAGAGTGCCAACCAGAGAACGAGTATAATCGCGGACCGGCACGGCGACCGCATTCACGTCTTCGGCGAATTCGCCACGCTCGATAGCGTAACCCGATTCGCCGATCCGGCTCATGTCCTCGCGCAAGGCATTTCGGTCGACAATAGTTTTCTCCGTGTAGCGATCGAGGCGCTCCGGCAAATTCTGATCCGCCGCGCCGTCCATTTCAAAGACCAGGTGAACCTTGCCCGCTGCAGTGCAGTGAGGCGGCAACACGCTGCCCAAAAAAGAAACCACGCGGACGGACCGCGCCGGTTCGACGAAATCGAGCGGAATAATCGCGCCGCCTTTGCGCACCGCGACATACACGCTTTCCTTGCTGGTCTTCGACAACTCTTGCAGGATCGCCCGCGACTGAAGCAGCAAACCCATCTGATGAATGAAAGTCTGACCGAGTTGAAGGCAACGCAAACCCAGCCGATAGTTTTCCGTTAGTTTATTTTGCTCGATGTAGCCGCGCGCCTCGAGAGTCGCGAGCAGACGGAAAACGTTGTTTTTGTGCAGCTTCAGTCGCTTACTGAGTTCGGTCACGCCGATCTCGTCGACCGTGCCGTTGAATTGTTCCAACACGTCGAGCGCGTGTGAAACCGACTGAATCACGTAATTCGATTTTTCGCGGCGAACCATATTTCCCCCTCGAGCGTTTTTACGAAAGCGAAAAACCAATGAAACTGAGCAGCACCAGCAGTTCCAAAAAGGCGTTTTAAGCTAACCCAGGGGTGGGGCATTGTCAAATACGCTATCTAGGCGCTCAGGATCGAGAAAAGGATGATGAGAAGCGACCGATTGAATAAGCGGAATCGCTGCCGAGTGGATGATCAAGCCAGCGTTGCTCCGTGTGGCTTGACCCACAAAAGACAATGCGGCACTATTGACGCCGTGAAACTAGCAGGAGTTCAAAAGCAAAACAGAGGCTGGTGGCGCGCGCTTTCAACGCGGCGTCTCCGCCATGGCTAGCTCGACAAAAATATACAGGAAAACCGAGGCCATAGGTGGAAACCCTATGGCCTTTTTTGTTTCTTAGAAAAGTATGATTCAACCCGATTACAAGGAATTCTGCGCGCTCGCGACCCGGGGCAACCTCGTGCCCATCTATCAGGAACTGCTGATGGACTTGGAAACCCCATTGTCCTTTTTCAAGCGGCTGGAGCGCGATCGCTATTCATTCTTGCTTGAAAGCGTCGAGGGAAGCGAGCGCTGGGCGCGCTACTCGTTTCTTGGCACCCGGCCGTACAGGATTTTCAAAGCCTGCGGCACGGAGGTGGAGATCGTCGAGAATGGAAAATCTCGCAAACTCCGCTCCGATGCTCCGCTCACGATTTTAGAAGAGTTGCTCGGCGACTGCCGGCCGGTGACGGTCGCGGGAGTGCCGCCCTTTTTCGGCGGCGCTCTCGGGTATGTTTCCTACAACGCAGTCGAACAGTTTCACGACATCGCCAACGACAAAAAAGATCCACTCGGCATGCCGGAGATCTTTTTCCTCTTTGTCCAAACTCTGGTGGCCTTCGACAACCTGAAGCACACGATCAAAGTGATCGACAACGTGCAGGTGGACGGCAAAACCGATCTGCGCCGCGCCTACGACGCCGCCGTCAAGCGAATTCATAAAGTCATTTCGAGTCTGCAAAAAAAACCGCGCGGCATCGAGCCGCGCGATCTCACGCAAAACCGCGGTGAGCGCAAATTCCGTTCGAACTTGAGCGCCGGCGCCTTTGCCGGCGCGGTCGAAAAAGCCAAAAAATATATTGGAGCCGGCGACGTCATTCAGGTCGTGTTGAGCCAGCGGCTCGAAACCGAAACTCGCACCGATCCGTTCGAAATCTATCGCGCGCTGCGTTTCATCAACCCGTCGCCCTACATGTTTTATCTGGAGTTGGAAGACCTCCGCGTAATCGGCTCCTCGCCCGAAACCATGGTGCGCCTGACCGGCGACACCATCGAGCTTCGCCCGATCGCCGGCACGCGCCGCCGCGGTGCCACCCCCGAAGAAGAGCGCGAACTCGAGGCTGACCTCCTCGCCGATCCAAAAGAACGCGCCGAGCACATTATGCTGGTCGACCTCGGCCGCAACGACGTGGGCCGCGTGGCCGCCGTCGGCAGCGTCGAAGTCAATGAGCTGATGGCGATCGAGCGCTATTCTCACGTGATTCACATCGTCTCCAACGTGCGCGGTAAGCTGGCGGCCGAACGCACTCCCTTCGATCTGTTCGTCTCCGCCTTCCCGGCGGGAACGGTCTCCGGCGCGCCAAAAATTCGCGCCATGCAAATCATCAGCGAACTCGAGCCGCAAAAACGCGGCCTCTACGCCGGAGCCATCGGCTACTTCGGCTACAACGGCAACCTCGACACTTGCATCGTCATCCGCACGATCGTGATAAAAGGCAGAAAAGTCTATATCACCGCGGGCGCAGGCATCGTCGCCGACTCGGACCCGAAGCTCGAATATCAGGAGACGCTCAACAAGGCGCGCGCCATGCTGAAAGCGGTCGAGCTCGCCGAGCAGTGGAGAAAGAAATGATTCTGCTGATCGATAACTACGATTCTTTCACTTACAACCTGTATCACTACCTGGGCGAACTCGGCGCCGACGTGAAAGTATTTCGCAACGACAAAATCACCCTGGACGAAATCGAGGTGCTGCGCCCGGAAAAGATCGTGATTTCGCCCGGCCCGTGCACACCGCGCGAGGCGGGGATTTCCTGCGCTGCGATCGCGCGCTTTGGCGCGAAGACTCCGGTCCTCGGCGTCTGTCTCGGCCATCAGGCAATCGGCGCGGCATACGGGGGCGCCATCGTGCGCGCGCCGGAGATCATGCACGGGAAGCTCTCGGATGTGAACCACGATGCGCAAACCATTTTTCGCGAAGTGAAAAATCCCTTCGCGGCCATGCGTTATCATTCCCTGGTCATCGACCCCGCAAGTCTGCCTGACGATCTGGCGGTGAGCGCGCGGGCCGGCGACGTGATCATGGGCGTCCGGCACAAAAAGCACCCGGTCGAGGGCGTGCAGTTTCATCCCGAATCGATCCTCGCCGAAGAAGGGAAAAAAATCCTCCGCAATTTTTTGGAATATTACTGAGCCCGCTCTATGAAACTGCTGTGCTTTCTGGCCAAACGTTTCCGCTGGAAAACCCATTCGAAGAGTCTTGCCGAAGCGCCCGACCAGGACATCGATCAGGAAGTGTACGATGCCGCGGTAGTATTTCTTCACGCCGAGACATCGGACAGCGCGCCCGATCGCGCGAGCGCGATCCTGCGTCAGTCATTGAAACACGTGAAATGGCTTGCCAACAAACGCGCCTATAAAAATATCGTGTTACATTCTTTCACGCATCTCGGCGGCGACAGCGCCGAAGCCGGCGCGGCGCAGGCACTGATCACAACCGTCGCCGAGCGCCTGCGCGAAACCGGCTACCAAGTCTGGACCACGCCCTTCGGCTATTTTTGTGAGTGGGATTTGAGCGTTCACGGCGAGAGTCTGGCCAAGGTGTGGAAAGAAATCCGCTAAAACCCTGCTCTCCATCATTTTTCACCGACGCATTTATTCCGTAGAAAAAATGTTATACTTGCCCCCATGGTAATTTTCACCGGAGGCGGCTCATGTATCGTACGTTCTTGAGAACAGTCTGCGGCCTTGCCGCGGTGGCTGCATTTGCGGTTTACGGCTGCGGAAAGAAAACGCCTGAGCTAAAGGATTTGCCCGATCTCAGCGAGCAAACCAAGCCGTACGTGACTACCGAGAACACCAAACTCCGCACCGGACCCGGGCCGCGATTCCGCGTGATCACTGACATCAACCGAGACGCCAGGGTGAATGTCGTTGGCAGAGACGGTGAATGGGTTTTGATCGTTTCCAAGAAGGGCAACGCCCCGGGCTATATCGAAATGGCATCGGTAAAACCGGCGGTCGGCGATGTGAACGATGCGAAAGAAGAAGCCGCCGTGCCTCAGGTGGAGGGAAGGTATCAAGCTGTCGCCGATACCGAGGTGCGCACCGGCCCGGGTCTGCACTATCCGGTCGTCGCCAAGATTGGCAAGGGAACCAAGCTCAATGTCGTCGAAGAAGACAAAGGTTGGCTCAAGGTCGAGTCAAAACGCGGCAACAAGCCTGGTTATGTCGATGCTACTCTGGCAAAACCGGCAACAGAATAATCCTGTACTCGTCTCTTGATATCGAACCTCAGCAACTCTGTCCGACGCCTCGCAGCATGGCGCATGTCGATGCAACCTCAATTGGCTCATGCTCCTGCCGGTGTTCGTGTTGACGCCGGTGAAAGCACAAGATAAGTCGTTAGCGAAAATCCCTTGGGCGACTCGCGTTCTCTGAATCCGGCACTGTTGCGCGACGGTGCCCTTAACCCCAAAATCGAAATAAACACCGCCGCACCGTTCCGCCACAGTTTTTCAGGAAGCCTGCTCGAGCACGGGTGGTTCGCGCCGGCTTTTGAGCGTCACTGCCAAAGCTAGAATTCCGATCGGAGCGAGACAAGTAAACGCAAACTGCTGGGCGGCCGCGAAAGATCGCGGATCGGTCCAAAGCTTTGGCCCTCCCGCACTCTCCATCAACGCGGCGGCCACCGCAGTGCCCACCGTACCGGCGGCCGTGCCGAAGGAACTGAGCATGGCCGCGAGCACGCCGTAGTCTTCCTGCTTCACCGCCGAAAAAGCCGCCGTCTGATTGGCCGGAGTAAAAATCCCGATGCCGACGCCTACGCAAGCCAAAGCGGTAATGACCAGAAAATAAGCGGCATCGGCTTGAAGGCGCGAGTAGCCGCAGATCCCGATGACAATGATCAGCAAACCGCTCGCGGCCACCGTCGCCGCGTTGAACCGGTCCGCCAGCCATCCGCTCAGCGGCGAAGCCAGCGCAGTCGAAAGCGGCAAGACGGCGAGCATCAGGCCCGCCACAGCGGCCGACGCACCCAGCGCATTCTGTAGAAAAAGCGGCGCGCAGAGCGCGAGCGGATAGTGAATTACGTTGCCAAGCGCCACGGCGAGGAGCGCCGCCGAAAGTTTTCGGCGGCGAAAGATCGTGACATCGATCAGCGGCCGATTCGCCCGCTTTTCGATCCAGAAAAAACCGGGCAATACGACGGCGGTAATTGCAAAACAGCCGATCACGAGCGGCGATCTCCAACCTTGATCGGCGGCAAAGGTCAAACCGAGCAGAAGCACGGGATAGCCGACGAGCAGCGCCAGGCTGCCGGAAAAATCGAAGCTCTGCGCACGCATTACGCCCGGACCACGAAATATTTTCATCACTGCGGCGGCAACACCGAAGCCGATCAGAAAGTTCATCCAGAAAATCGACGGCCACCCGCCGACCTCGAGTAACAAACCGCCAACAGTGGGACCGGTCATACGGCCGACCGCGACTGCGGAAGCAAAAAGCCCGAGAACTCGGCCGCGTCGCTCGGCACCGAAACTCGCCGCAAGAATCGCCGTCGACACGGGCAGAGCCATTGCGAGGCCAACCGCCATCACGGCTCGCGCCGACAAAAGCTGCAAAAAGGAATCTGCCAGCGCGCCGACTCCGGCCCCGCCGGCGTAAAGCGCGACGCCGGCCTTGTAAAGCCGCCGCCGGCCGAGAATCTCGCCGGCGCGACCGAAGCAGAAAGAAAGACTCGAGATCGTCACCACGCCCATCAAGCTCACCCACTGAATTTCGGACAGCGTATTGCCGAATTGTTTTTGAATCACCGGCAGGGCCACGCCGATGCTGCCGAAGCTATTGAAAAAAAGAAACGCCGCGGCGCAGGTCACGATCAGGATCGCGCGCTCTTCGGAACGGGAGAGAGAAACCGCTTCGGATTCGAATGGATATTCAAAAGTCATGAAACAAACAAAGTCTCTTGGATACACCAAGGGACAACCAAGCGCCAGCAGCCAAAGCTGTCGGGGACGCTTTCAAAAAATCGGAGAAACACTTTACAAGTCAGCTGGTTACAAATTTAGTCGGGATTCACTATTTTGTTCATAAATCACCCGGCGGCAAAAGCAGATTATTTCCTTTCAAGTCAAAACCAATCGCTATATAAGCAATTTTGGCAACTCAGGACGGCCTCGGGCGACTTGGCATATATTTGGCGACAACGAAGCTTTCACTTTGTCCACTAACGATTAGGAGATGACAATGGAAAGTTTGTTTATCTGGATTATGTTCGCTGCCGGCGCGGGCCTCATTTTGATGGGCGGGGTCTTGGTCGCTTCTGAACGCGAGTTGAAAGCCAAGCGGCGTGAGATTGATCTTTTAGTCACCAAGCTGGAAGACGTAGCGGCAGGCAATCCGGGGCAAGCCAGTACGCCAGCGCAAGCAGATCCAGCGCAATTGAACGAATTGCGCTCGGCCAATCAGGATCTTCAGAGTCAGGTCGCCGGTCTTACCAGCAAATTGGAAATGAGTCGGCGCACGATCGAAGAGATGGAAAACGAGCGCAATCATGCCGACGACTCGGCCGACGTGCAACAATTGCGCACCACCAACGAACGACTGGCCGGGGAAATCAACGAATTGCGTGGCCGACTCCAGGCGAGCGAGGCAGCGAGACAAAGCGCCGCCGTTGGTGATCGCGATGCCGGCGCGCAGCAACTCTCTCATGCACAGAGTGAAATTGCCGAGCTGAAGCGGCAGTTCGATGAGAGCCAGGCGCAGATCCGCGAACTCCGCGTGTCGGAGCAAAAAATTGCCGAGATCACTGCCCTGGAAACGCAGCACCGCGAAGAAAAACAAACTTTCCAGACCCGGCTGGCGGACATGGAGAAACAACTCGCCGCGGAGCACGAAAAGCTCGGCGAGTTGGAAAGCCTGCGCGCGCAGGTCGCGGAGTCGAGTTCCACCGAGCGAAGCCTACGCGAACAGATTCGCAGCCACGAAGAAGAAGTGCCGCGCTGGCGCGAGCGCATCGCGGCGATGGAAGCGAGCGGTATCCAGCTTGCGGCCCTTAAAAAGCCTTACAACGATCTGCTCGCCAAACACGCCTCTTTGGCCGACATGCAGCGCGACTTGCAGCGCGATTTGTCGGCGCTGGCCGAAATGATCGGCACGCCCGCTTCGTCGGCCGCGATGTCCAACGGTGCGGAAGTTTCCACGAGCCCGGAAAGCGTGACGCTGGCTGCAGCGCCCGCGGAAGCCGGGAAGTTGCGGCGCTTCGGCATTCTTACCGCGCTGCTGGTGTTAGCCGCGGGCGGAGCATTCGCAGCATGGAACTTCGCGGCGCATTCCGAGCCGTCGGCGGTTCCAGCTGTCACTGCGAAACCGCAAAATCAGATCGCTTCGCTATCCCAACCGCCCATTGAAGCACCGGCACCGGACGTCCAAACCAAAAGCGAGGAAGCTTCGAACGCTATGCCTACCCCGCAAGAGTCGAAGCCCGCAGTAAAACGAAATCCCGAAGCTGAGACTGCTCCGCGGCCCGCGGAGAAGCCAGCGGCAAAAGTCGCAGGCACCTACGAAGTCACCCGGCCCGGGCAGGTCTATGCAGCACCCAGCGAATTTTCTCAGCGGCTCGGCGACATCGAACCTGGAACCAAAGTCAGCGTCGTCGACAAGCGCGACGGTTGGCTGGAAATCCACTCCAAGCACGGCCGACCGCCGGGTTTCATCCGCCAGAATATGGCCGCGCCGATCACCGGCCGAAACTGATTGCTGTTTTTAGATCTGAATTACTCCCTCGTTCTTTTTCCTCGCCGATATTCTCGCTAAAATCAGAGTAGCGTTTGCGAGCTGCCCCTTGGCAAGGACGCGGGCCGTTATCGTTCGCCAACATGCGCCTTTACTATCGACATGAAGGTCAGGGAGAGCCGCTGATCATTCTCCACGGGCTGCTCGGCTCCTCGGACAACTGGCGCGCCATGAGCAAGCGCCTGGCGCAGCACTTTGCGGTTTACTCCCTCGATCTGCGCAACCATGGCCAATCGCCCCACGCCAGCGAAATGAATTACACGGTTATGGGAGAAGACCTCCGCGAGTTTATTGAAGAGCATACCTTGGCGCGCACCTTTCTGCTGGGCCACTCGCTGGGCGGCAAGATCGCTATGCAATTCGCTACGACTTATCCGGGAGAAGTCGAGAAACTCATCGTCGTCGATATCGCGCCGAAAACCTATTCGCCGTCGCAAAAGCCTCTGCTCGCCGCGCTTCGCGCGCTCGATCTCACCCGCATCGGAAGTTTTAGCGATGCCAACATCGCACTGACGCCTGCAATTCCCGAAACCGCGCTCCGGCAATTCTTGATCAAGAACCTCAACCGCGACGAAACCGGTCGCTTCCGCTGGCGCATAGGTCTGGACGAGATTGCGGAAAACTATGATGCGTTGACCCTGGAAGTCGCGCTCGATCGACCGTTCGAGAAGTCGGCGTGTTTTATCCGCGGCGGGCAATCCGACTTCATCGCCGACGCGGACACCACGATCATCCGTCGGACTTTTCCGCGCGCGAAGATCGAAACCATCGCGCGCGCCGGTCACTGGGTCCAGAGCGAAGCGCCCGAGGAATTTTATCGGACGGTGGTCGGCTTCCTGTCTGCGCCGGGCGATTGAGCAAAGCGCGGGATAGACCGGGTTCGCTCCTCGTGCTATTAGGAGCTCAATCGACAGAAAATCGAGGAGAAATTCCATGGCAAAAAGAAAAAGCATCCATATCAAAGGCATGGAGCATGGCGCACCGATTCCCAACGGCGTCGTGATCGGAAACATGATTTTTTCTTCGGCGATCTCGGGGAAAGACGCCAAGAGCGGCGTGCTGTCGCCCGATCCCGAAGAGCAGGCCGGGGCGATGTTTCGCAACCTGCGACTGTTCATGGAGGGGGCCGGCGGCGCGCCGGAAAACATCGCTTACATGAAAGTCTATCTGAAAGAAGAGAAGCATCGCGACGCGGTCAATAAGGCCTGGCTGGAGATGTTTCCCGACGAACACGACCGGCCGGCGCGCCACGCGATCAAAGTCGACCTGCGCGGCAATAATTTATTTCAGATTGAAGTCATCGCAGTTTTATAGCAAACCACAAGAGGAATCTTCTCATGGGCATCGAAATCGTCGATTTAGTGGACATGGCGCACAAAGAAAAACGCCGCAAAAACATCTTTAATACGCCGCGCTTTCACGCCTGGATGCACTACTACAAGCCGGGGCACAAAGACGCAATGCACTGCCACAACGCCGACCAAACCTTCGTAGTGCTGGACGGCGAGTGCACGATGAGCTTTCCCGACGGCGGCAAAGTCACCTTGAAACCCGGGCAGTCCGCGCTCATCACCGGCGGATCTTTTTATATGTTGGAAAATACCGGCGAGGGTCCGATGATCATGATGGGCAACCGCTCCGGCCCGGCGGAAAAGATTCAAATCATCGACTACGTCACGCGCAAGGATACGCGCCAGCAGGTGCCGGCTGAATCTACCGACGGTTGATGCTGAATTGCTGTGGGAGCGCAGCAATCGTGTTTCTACAACCGATACAGCTTTTTCGGATTATCGTAGCTGATTTTTTTCTTCGCCGTGGCGGAAATATCCTCGCGGTCGAGAAACTCATCGACCGCTTTCCGCATGTTGACGATGCCTTCGTGCGGAAAGTCTGAAGCCCAGAACAGACATTCGTCGCCGAGCAGCTCGAGATCGCGGCTCGTCGTCATCTCTTCACCGCACTGAAAATAAATCTGCCCGCGCTGGATCAAATCGATCGGGCGCGGCAGCTCGCCCATGCGGTTTCCCATCTTGCTGATCAGGTAAGGCACCCAGCCACAGCCGGCCTCGAGAAACGCGATCTTCAGCTCGGGGAATTTGCCGAGCACGCCGGAAAACATGAAATTGGTGAACTGCCGCATCTGCGGCCAGACGTGGGCCAGAGTCGCGGCTTCGCCGCGCCACATGAACAGATCGTTATTGCGGAGCGAATTCTGCGAGTGCACGGCGAGCATGCAGCCCAGTCGGTTCGCTTCCTCGTATATCGGGTGAAACTCAGGATGGCCAAGCGGTCGCGGCAAACCGTCCGCCGGCAGCACCGCACCGACCATGCCGTAATCTTCCACCGCACGGCGCAGCTCGGAGACTGCGGCCGGAACGTCTTGTAATGGAATGACCGCGATGCCTTTCAATCTCGGTTCGTGGCGCAAAAAACGATCGTAAAGATAATCGTTGTAGGCCCGACTCAGATCGGCGGCGAAATCCGTCATCCCGACCTGGCCGATGTGCATAAAGCGGGTCGGATAGACCACCGCCGCCTCGATATTGCCTTGCTCCAGAGCCGCCTGCCAATCGGCCAGTGTCGGGATAAGAAACGAATCGCCGGTGCCACCGCGTCCCGCCTGGCGGTGCCAGCCATGATGCGGCAGTAGCGGGAAATAAAGCACCGCGTCGCGCCGTCGCTTGTAGTCATCTGGCAGATACTCGAACACATCGCTTTCGACCTCGCGAATGTGCCCATCTGCATCGATCATCTTCCAATCAGCCATATTTTCTCCAACGCCGGGCCCAAAGAATTAGGGCGCGATGAATCAAGCCCCTACGAATTCTTTCGATCCTCGATCTTCCATCCTCAGTCTTAACCGTCCGCGATCATCTCGCCGAAGCGACCGCAGAACTCCCCGATGGCACCGTGATGGACAAAGTCAGCCATCTCGTCCAGCGGGCCGGGCTCGCGATTGATGATGGCCAGCAGCGCACCGTTGCGTTTGGCCTGGACCGGAAACGAAGCTGCGGGCTGGACTTGCAGCGACGACCCCATGACGATGAAAATCTCGGCCTCTTCGGTCCACTCCTGTGCCTGATGCATAGCCGCTTCCGGCATGGCTTGGCCGAACGAAACCGTCGCTGATTTCAGGATGCCGCCGCAGGAAACGCACTTGGGCGACTCAAAGTCACCAACGAGCTTCTTCATGATCTCGTCAGGGTCGTAAGTCCGCTCGCATTTCAGACAAATCACTTTGCGGTTGCTGCCGTGCAGCTCGACGATTCTCTCGTCCGCCAACCCCGACTGGCTGTGCAATCCGTCGACGTTCTGGGTGATCACGCCGATCAATTTTTCCTTGAGGTCGAGCGCCTGCACAAAGTAATGGCCGACATTCGGTTTGGCGCTTTTGTATTGTTCCCAGCCGTCGAGCCGGCGCTTCCAGGTTTCGATGCGCGCGGGCTGGCTGCTCAAATATTCCTGATAGGTGATCGGCCGATATCGGGTCCAGGTGCCGCCGGGACTCCTAAAATCGGGGATGCCCGATTCCGTGCTGATCCCCGCTCCCGTAAAAACCACGATCCCGTCGCTCCCGCGAATACTTTCGGCAAGTTCACTTAAAGTCGCCATGATCGATGTATAGAACAGCGCGAGCGCCGAGCACAACCCGCAGAACCTCAGCGCGGCAGCTTCAGCCGCAGCGCCAGCAGTCCGCCTGCGGCAATGAGAGCGCCGGTGAGAATCAGGCCTCCGGCAAACGAGCCGGCATCGCCCATGGCGCCGATGAAGGTAGGAATCGCGCCACCGCCGATAAGAAATCCGAGAGGCACGCTGAAAGAAACCGCCAGATTGCGCGCGCTCGGCGTGGTGATCATGGCAATCGCTGCAAAGGCCGCGGGAAAGAACCACACGGCGAGCAGGGGCTGCACGAACACCGCCGGACTCAACCATTCGTTGCTGAGCACACCGAGCAGAAACGTGATCGCGCCGGTAAATATGAGGCTGATCACGATGGTTTGCTTGGCGCCGAGCCGATCCGAAGCCCAGCCGCCTAAAAGACCGAGCAGCGGGCCGTGCGAGCGCGACAGCGCAACCAGTATATTTGCCCAGCTGGGTTCGAGATTGCGCTCGGCGACGAGATAGAGCGGCAGCATCGCGTAAACTCCGACCGTAGAACTCACACCCAAACCGAAAAGAACCACCATCAGCCAAAAGGCTGCCATGCGCAGCAAGCCCGTGAACGCTCCCGACGCCGGCGACGCTCCTGCGAATTCGCCGCCGCGGCCGAAGCGGAAAAACACTCCGTTGACGATCAGACAAAGCACGCCGAGAAATGCGAGCGCGGCGCGCCAGGTCGCGTGTGTGAGAAACCATTCGGCGACGAAGGGGCTGATGAAAAATGCGACATTAGGCGCGAGCTCGTGAACGCCGATCGCTTTACCCCAATGCGCCCGGTCGATCAAAGACGTGATCGTGGCGATGGCCGACGGCATATAAAGCCCCGCGGCAAGTCCAAGACAGAAGAGTCCAAGACGAATCGCCCACAAGCTCGCCGCCGCAGCGATTGCGAGCAGCGCACAACCGATGCCCGCACCGGCGATCAAGATCGTGCGCCGATGGGTAGCGCGTGAGGAAAGAAACCCAGAGCTGAGCAACCCGGTGACATAACCCGCAGAAATTAGAAAAAATAAGAAGCCCGCCTGGCGATGGCTGATCAGCAATTCTTTTTCGATGGTCGGGAGAAGCGGTGAAAGAATGATGCGCGAAGTAAAGTTGAGAAGAAAAATGACGGCGAGAAAAAATACCGGGCCGATCTGCGGCCAAAAAGCATCACGACCCGAGTTCTGCGCCGCACGAGTATTGGCCGCTGCGCTCTTCTCCATCACTGCTGTGTTGCTCCGTCGCTGTGCATTCGCCGGCCCTGCACTGCTTGATTGTTTACACTGCAATCGGTTACTAAGCCAACCAAGAGACTCGATTCATTCATGAAGTTGAACCGCTCACAGGCAAGACTTGTCGCGACGGATTCGTCTGCGACTTGCATCATGCGTTCGGTTTCACGCCGTAGCTTTTTGCGACGGCTGTGGTTTGCGGCTGCCGCGATCGGGAGCGAAAAGCTCGTTTTTCAGACACTGCTCCGCGACAACACACTCATGGCCGAAGCTGCGGAGTTATCGCGGGAAGCTGTCACGATAGACCTTCACTGCCACCCAAACGATTTGCCCTCATCCTATTTTCCCGCTCCGGATCCAGACCTTGTCGAAAATATGCAGGCAGGCCGCCTCGACAACGGCGTGTTCGCCGCCCGCGGCGACTATCCTCTGATCAAGCGCGATGCCGCGGGGCGTCGTTATGACGCGCGAAAACCGCAACCCGGAGAGCTGTTTCGCCGCTGCACGGAACAACTGGACCCGCTGATCGAGGCGACCAAGAAAATCAAGCTCACCCTCGCGCGTTCGCCAACGGATATCATCCAAGCAAAAAAAGCCGGATCGCCTTCGGCGCTCTTAGCTATTGAAGGCGGCGATCCGCTCGAGGGAGATCTTTCGCGCGTGCAGGTTTTCTTTGACCGCGGCGTACGCGTCTTGCAGTTGATGCACTATCGGATCAACGAGATCGGCGACATCCAAACTGACTATCCGCGCCACAACGGCCTCACCGGGTTCGGCCGGGAAGTCGTGCGGGAAATGAACAAGCTCGGCATGGTCGTCGACACTGCGCATTGCTCGCCGGACACCTTGGCAGGCGTTTTAGCCGAAAGCCGATTTCCGGTAATCTTCGCTCACACCGGGGCCTACGCTCAACGCAAACTCGGCCGCCACCTGCAGGACAAAGACATGCGCGCGATCGCCAACAAAGGCGGGATAGTCGGCATCTGGCCGTATCTTGGACGCCGCGATACTTTCGAAAGTTTTCTCAAGGACATCGACTCCACACAGCAATTGATCGGCTCCGAACATGTGGGCGTCGCCACCGATCTTTTTGGTCTGGATAACCACACCGCAATCCCCACCCACAAAGAATTTGCTTTGATACCCGCGGCGTTGCTTAAACGCGGCTATACCGACGCTGCGGTGGAAAAGATTGTCGGTGCAAACTTTCTGCACCTGTTCCGGGACGTGACGGAAAATCATTAAGTCAATTCACAAGGAGCGTTTCATGCGATCTGCATTGTGTCGTCTTTTGATTGTCTGCGCCCTTCTTGGTCTCGCCGTGCCCGAGCGCCATTCCCTGGCGGCGAGTGCCACTACGTCGATGCGGGTTTTGTATCCAAGCTTTGCCGGCTCCTGGGCAACCAGCTGGATTGCCAAAGAGGCCGGCTACTTTGCGGCTGAAGGCCTGGACGTGGAGTTGATCCGCGTCGGCGGCAGCACGCGTATGGTGGCGGCGCTGCTCGGCGGCAGCGCGCCGATCATCCAGGCCGGCGCATCCGCGGCGCTGGCGGCCACTGCTGCAGGCAGTGACGTGGTGATCATCGGCTCCACCGGCACGGTATCGCCGTTTCACTTGATGGCGCGACCTGATATCAAGCAGCCCGCCGACCTGAAGGGAAAAAGAGCCGGCATCACCACCTTCGGCTCGAGCTCCGATCAAGTGGTGCGCATCGCGCTCAAGAGGTTCAACCTCGAGCCCAACAAAGACGTAGCGCTGCTTTCCCTCGGCGCACAACCCGAAGTCTTCGCGGCGCTGCAAAGCGGCGCGGTGCAAGCCGGAGCCCTGAGCTATCCGCTCTACGCTAAAGCGGCCCAGCTCGGCATGCGCGAGTTGGTAAATTTCGGCGAACTCGGCGTCGAGGACATCAACGGAACTGTCATTACCACACGGACTTTTCTCACCCAACATCACGACATCGCGCTGCGCTTTCTGCGCGCCTTTGCGCGCGGCATGCAGCGGTACCGCACCGATAAGGAGTTCAGCAAGAAAGTTCTGGCCAAGTACGGCAAGATCACCGACGATGAAATCCTCGAAGGAACGTGGCAGGACTACGCGCCGACCCTGCAAAAAAGTCCGCGGCCGTCGCTGAAGGCGATTCAGTTTCTGATCGAAAACCAGTTTCAGGGGAAGAAGCCGCTGCCGAAGCCGGACCAGTTCATAGACGCTTCGTTAGCGGAACAGTTGGAAAAAAACGGCTTTATCGACTCTCTTTACAAATGAGATCCCATCATCGCAGGAGCATGGATGAAAATCTGTAATCGCCAATTACTTCTAGGCTTTCTGATTTGCACTACGACTGTGGCTGCCCCCGTTTTCTGCCAGGCCCAATCGACGGCGAACCTGGTGATCCAAGGCGGGACTCTCATTGATGGCACCGGCAAAGCCCCCCTCGAAGATGCCGTCATTGTAGTCGAAGGCGAGCGCATCAAAGCCGTTGGCAAGCGTGGCGAAGTCGCCGTGCCACGCGGCGCTCGAGTCATCGATGTAAAAGGCAAGGCCATTCTTCCGGGCTTGATCGACGGCCACTGTCATCTGCTCGATTTCATGGGTGAGATTTATCTCCATCTCGGCATCACCACTTGTCCTGATATCACCCAGAACGATGACGAATGGACCCTTGCCCAGCGCAACGGAACGAACCTCGGCAAGATTCGCGGTCCGCGCATCTGGTCAACGGGCGCGCGCCTGGTGGGCCCGCCGCCGGCGTGGGCGCTGCGCGGCGAGCGCGGCTATTTGATCAAAACACCGGAGGACGCCGTCGCTGCCGTGCGCAAAAAGAAAGCGGACGGTCTCGAGATCATCAAGTTCAACGAGTATGTTTCGCCGGAGGCAATCAAAGCCGGCGCGGCGGAAGCGAATCGCCTGGGCTTGCCGGTGACCTGTCATTGCCTCGACGTTTTTCTGGCAGCGGACGCGGGATTCGCCGGAGTCGAGCACCACTGGTCGCTGGGAATGACTTCCATTGCCGACGTCAAAAAGCGCTGGGAGATTCATGAGCGGCGCATGACCCGCAAAATTAATACGGCAGACCTGGCATTCTATTACGAACCGGAAAATTTTGACCGGGTGGTGGCGGCAGTGGTCGCGGCAAATATCAGTTGGAGTCCCACGATCGCCACTTGGTATCGTCCCCTATCTCCGAGCGCCGCCCAGTTCAAAGAACGCGAGTTGTCGATCCTCGATCAGAAAAATGCCCGCTACCTGCCGGCGGTTCTGCGCGAGCAGGCCTTGGGACAGTACGAACGCTATGCGAAGTTCGCTCCGGAGCGGCTCGAGCGCGCGCGTGAAGGCTATCAGAAACTTCAGGATCTGATCCGCCGCTACGTTCAAGCCGGCGGTCTCATCCGCGCGGGCTCGGATCCCAATAACGGACTTCCAGGTCTGGGCGTGCACCAGGAAATGACTATGTTCGTCGAGGCCGGCCTGACACCCCTCCAAGCGATCCAGGCGGCGACCATCAACGTCGCCAAGGCATTTCGCAAGGACAAAGACTTCGGCAGCGTCGAGCCGGGAAAAATCGCGGATATTATCGCCGTCGACGGTAACCCGCTGAAAGACATCTGGGCTACTCAAGGGGTGAAGCTGGTAGTGCTTGGCGGCAAGGTCATCGATCCTGAATTTCACGCCAATCATAAAAATCCCATTCCGGCGATCCGGCCCTGGCGCGCCACGCCGCAGGTGATCGAGGTATCGCCGCGGGCCGTGGTGCAGGGAAGCGGCCCCGCCGTCATCAAAGTGAGCACGCGGCGCGGCTTCGATCGATTCCACAAAGTGACGTTCAACGGCCAGGAACTGGAAACCCGCTTTGTCGGCCCTGAGGAACTCGAAGCGACGATTCCACCCCGATTGATAAAAGACGTGGGCAGCTATCCGATCATCGTGGTGGGCCAAGGCGACCATGCCTCGCGCTCCGCACCGGCTTACCTCATCGTGTCATTCAAACCGTAAAGGCGTTCATCATGCGAGCCCTGTTGAGAGCCATCGTCTTCGCCTTATTGATTTCATTATGGCAGGCCGCGCCGGGCTGCGCGCAAATGGAAGCCGTCCGCGTCGTTTACTATCCGCCATGGAACATCAGCAAGCTCCCGATGTATTTCGCGCGCGAGACAGGCATTTTCGAGCGTAACGGCTTGAAGATCGCTTGGCATAACCCCGGTTCCAACGGAAAGCTGCTCGACACCTTGAAGAACGGCGCAGCGGATATTGCCGTGGTGAGCGCCAATCACGTCGTGCAAAACAATGCCGAGGGCGGCGTGCCGATGCTTTTGATCGGCAACACGGGATACAATTACTCGGCGTTTCTCGCCGCCGCGACCATCAAAAGCGCAATGGACCTCAAGGGCAAAAAAGTCGGCACGGGAGAAGCGGGAAGCACGCCCGATCAACTGACCCGTTTGGCACTAAAAAAGATCGGCATCGACCCGAGCAAAGACGTGGAGCTCGTGCATTTTGACGAACGGCGCAGCACCGATCGGGTCAAGAGCCTGCTCAACGGCGAGATCAGCGCTGTCGTGGTCACGGCCGAGGCCATGTACGAGTTGCAACGAAGTGGAAAAATTGCCGGGCTTCACCGCCTGACCGATCACAAGCAACTGCGCATCTACGCCGGCGGCGGCGCCGATTACGCGGCCTCGTCGATGTTTTTACGAAACCGGCGGGAAGACGCGAAACGATTCATGAGCGGGATTTGCCAAGGCATTGCCATGGCGAAACAAGATCAAGAGACCGCGCTTGGTTTCGTCGCCAAGAGCGGCCGCGAGCTGGACGCTGCCGGCATCGAGTATCTTTACCGGCTATACACGAGCGACGTGATTCCGGCGCGGCCCCACGTGAGACCTGAAGGTATCGAGCTCGCGCTGCAAATGACCGGCTCGAGTCATTCGCTTAAGGCGCAGAATATTGTGGACGCAGCCCTCGTGCCCGAACTCGAGAACGAGGGCCGCTGCAACTTTTAACTAACGGACTGCGGTTATTGGACTTGCAGATTATTGACCACGTTCCTCACACCACCGACGCCTCGCGCGACTCTTTCTGCCAGTGCTTTGTCGGCAGGCGACGCCACGACGCCGGATAATTGGACCACTCCGCGATTGGTATCGACGGAGACCCGCGTCAGGGTCGAACCCTTTTCTGCCGCGAGTTTGGATTTCACTGTCGTCGTAATCGTCGTGTCATCGATGTTCTGTCCGAGCGTCTCACCGGTCACCGCCTGGCAGCCGCTCAAAACCCACGCCAGCATCAGGACAGGCAATATCGAAGCGCAAAGTTTTCGCATAAATCCTCCAATTTACCGTCGTAGGTTTTTATAACTTGCGGGAAATCGGCATGCAACCACCACAAGATGAATTTGTTCATACTATCCGGCGTGCCAATGCGCGAATCTGATCCATAGAGTTCTTGAGCGCCTGTGCGTGCTGACGGGGCACGCAGTCACCGCAAATTTCGGCCGCAAGGGTGCCGACGGAGCGCAATCCCGCTTCCAGCGATGTGGATGGATCCATTCCCGGTAGCGAAACGGCGTGCATCTCGACTAGAGTTTGCAAACAGATCGCCAAGTTCGCCAATAGCGACTCCAAGGTCTCCTCGTCTGGTTCCATGCGCGAGGCATAGAGCAGATCGTGAATCGTCTGGAGTTCGCCGCGAAAAACCCGCACCGCGCTTTCGAGACGGCGCAGCACCTGCCCCGGTAAGGCTCCCTGTTCGGCCTGTAACCGCTGCACCACACCGAGATCGGAAAACACCAGGTGGAGATTCGTCCGAACCCTGTCGAGGCGATCGTCAAAGGTCGTGCGGTGAATTTCTTCGGTGAGTTCCTCCTGGCGCCGTGAAACGAGTTTTGAAATCACACAGCCGAAGATCAACAAACCCGCAACGCCTTCAATCACCGCGGGAATACGCAACGCGCCGGTCGGAATGACGTCGCCATAGCCAATCGAAAGCGCCGTAACGAAGCTGAAATAGAGCGCGGTCTCAAGGCCTTCGAGATCGGGCTTGATCCAGTCGCTGCCCGCACGGAGACTCCAGCCCATACCGAACGCGGCAAGCCAGTAAACAACCCCGAAAACGACGATCATGCCGAGCCACGTGCCAATTAACCGCTCCAACGGCCAGCTGGCTAAACGTTCGAGCCAGGAAAAGCGCGACACGTGGCTTTGTCGCGGTGCAGCCCGCAGCGCCGGCTCGGCCGGTGAAACCGCGCTTCTTTCGATCGGCGCGCCGCGTTCAGACCACTCCGCCATGCCGCCCTGGTAGTGGCGCACATGGGCGTAGCCGATCTTTTCGAGCAAGCTCACGGCTTGGCTATCGAGCGGTCATGCGGGGCCGGCGCAATAGACGGCAATTTCCTGATCGAGATTTGATATCCGCTGGCGCGCTTTCGCCTCGATCTCGGCGACCGGCAGATGGACCGAACCAAGGATATGCCCGGCGACGAAGATCTCCTTGGGCATGACGTTAAGAATCATGAGGGCGCGGTCTTCGAGCCGAGCCAAAAGCTCATCGTAAGATATCCCGCGCTCACTCAGTCCGTCGTTGGTTTTCATCATTCCGGTGCTTCGTATCCCGGCACAAAACCCTGACGAATTAGATGACCCGGCGCTGTATTTAGTTACGCGCGAGCTCGCTCGCGTCAGCTCCGGCGAGGGCGCTTCGTGCGACCCCCAGTACGTGTGGCTGGCGCGCTAGAAACACCAACGCCCACGGCGCCCAAGCTCACGGCGGAGAATATTCCGAAGGCGACGGTATAGCTATAGGTCAAGTCGTAGAGAACTCCGGCGATGATCGGGCCAAGAAAGGTGCCCGCGGTGGTAATCGCGCGGCTCATGCCCTGAATCGTGGCAAACGCCTTGGTGCTGAAATAGTCGGCGCGGATTGGTTCCTGGAGCGATGCCAGGCCGCTGTAGGAAAGAAAATAGATGGCCATGCAAGGCGTAAAGATCAGCGCTTCCGCCGCCTGCCTCGTCAGCAATACCGACAGGTGCAACGCCAGCAACAGTCCCATCATCATTTTCCGTTTGTCGAGCAGATCACCGAGCCAGCCCATGCCGAGACGCGCCGGAGCACCGATCAGCGCCGAGATGCCGAGCAGACTGCTCGCCGCCGCTGTGCTCCAACCGCGATCGACGAGAAGAATCACGAAATGCACCGACACACCTTCGG
>Ga0310810_10000223_pt1 | contig 57753 bp, 58 predicted proteins | sample NCmetagenome_FD_207641 | JGI IMG/M metagenome (GOLD analysis project Ga0310810, IMG submission 207641) | Soil microbial communities from experimental microcosm in Duke University, North Carolina, United States - NC | ecosystem: Engineered > Artificial ecosystem > Soil microcosm > Unclassified ...
GTCTCGCCTCTTGCGCTGGCGTTTCACTATGACCCGCATTGGCGCGCTCTTCCAATCGCTGCACGAGCAAAACCGCAAGGGGCTGATCGCCTATCTCACGTGCGGCGATCCGTCGCCCGACCGCACACCGACGCTGATAGAAGCGCTCGAACGCGGCGGCGCGGATTTGATCGAGCTGGGCGTGCCGTTCTCCGACCCGATCGCCGATGGTCCCGTGATCCAGCGAGCGGGCGAGCGGGCGCTGCGCGCGGGCACCACTCTACATAAAGTTCTCGACATTGCGCGGGAAGTTCGCACGCGGTCGGAAATTCCGCTGCTGCTGTTCACGTATCTGAATCCGGTGTTGCGCTACGGCGTGCAGGCGCTGGCGCGGGATGCGGCGGCGTGCGGGATCGACGGCTGCCTACTCACCGATGCCAGCGTCGAAGAAGCCGGCGAGTTTGTGCGCGTGATGCGCGCGGCCGGGCTCGACACGGTGTTCCTAGCCGCGCCGACCAGCTCGCCGCGGCGGCAGCGACTGGTGGCGGAATATTCGAGCGGGTTTGTGTATCTGGTTTCGCGTACCGGCGTCACGGGCGAGCGCGATTCGCTTTCAGGAGCCGTCGAGCCGCTGGTCCGGTCGATGCGCGCCATCACGAAATTGCCGCTGGCGGTGGGATTCGGCATCTCGCGGCCGGAGCACGTGGCCGAACTAGGGCGCCTTGTGGAGGCGGTGGTGGTGGGCAGCGCGATCGTACACCTGATCGAGCGCAATCTCGACAATCCATCGCTCGAAGTGCAGCTCGAAAGCTTCGCCCGCGAGTTGAAGCATGGGTTTGATATGGCGCAGGCGGGAGCGCGCGAGCGATGACCAGCGAGGCTGCCGCGAAGGCGCTGGCGGAGTGTCGCGAGCGCATTAACGCGCTCGACCTGCGGCTTCTGGAACTATTGAACGAACGGACCCGCATTGTCGAAGACATTGGCCGCATCAAGCAGGCATGCAAAATGCCGGTGTACGAGCCGAAGCGTGAGGAGGAAGTGCTGCGTAATATTCAGGAGCACAATGCGGGACCGATGCCGCACGACTCGGCACGGCGCATCTTCGAGCGCATCATCGATGAAATGCGCACGCTGCAGCGCATGCGCATGGGATCAACGCGTGATGGCGGAACGGAATAGATATCCATGACTGCGTGTTTACATGAAGCATCGAAACAGCGCACCGGCAGGGATGCCTGTGGGATAACGCCATGCTGGTAGTCATGCAAGAAGGCGCCACCGAGGCGCACATACAAAACGTGATCGACCGGCTAGTGGAACTGGGCTTCAATGTCCACCGGTCGACCGGCGTGATGCACACTGTACTCGGCGGCGTGGGGGGCAAATACGAATTCGATCTCGCGACTTTCGAAGTCATGGAGGGCGTGAAGGAAGCACACCGCATCGTCTCGCCCTACAAACTGGCCAGCCGTACCTTCCGGCCTAGGGGCACGGTGGTGAAAGTCGGGGGCAATGGACGGCCTGCGATCGACATCGGCGGCGATCGCGTGGCCATTATGGCCGGCCCGTGCAGCGTGGAGAGCCGGGATCAGATCGAGCGATCGGCCGAGATCGTCGCGCGGTCCGGAGCGAAAGTTATCCGCGGCGGAGCGTTCAAGCCGCGCAGCTCTCCGTACAGTTTCCAGGGACTCGGCGGCGAGGGCCTGCAATTATTGCGCGCGGCGGCGGACCGCCATGGGCTGCTGGTGGTCAGCGAAGTCATGGACCAGACGCAGATTCCACTGGTCAGCGAGTATGCCGATATCCTGCAGGTGGGCGCGCGCAACATGCAAAATTACAATTTGCTGCGCGAGCTGGGAAACCAGCGCAAGCCGGTGCTGCTGAAGCGCGGCATTTCGGCCACCATCGAAGAGCTGCTGCTTTCCGCCGAATACATCCTGGCGGGCGGCAACTATGATGTGATCCTGTGCGAGCGCGGCATTCGCACTTTCGAAAACTACACGCGCAACACCATGGACATTTCGGCTATACCGGTAGTGAAGAAGCTCTCGCATTTGCCCATCGTGGCCGATCCGTCGCACGGCACCGGTCGCCGCGACAAGGTAGCGCCCATGGCGCGCGCGGCTCTGGCGGCAGGCGCCGACGGTCTGCTCATGGAAGTGCATCCCGATCCCGATCGTGCCCTGAGCGATGGCGCGCAATCGCTGCGGCCCGAACAATTCGAAGAACTGATGGACCAGTTGCGCAGGATCGCGCCGGTCGTGGGACGCGTGATTTAGGCTGCGATGCACACGGTCGCAATTATCGGGGTAGGTCTCATCGGCGGCTCGTTCGGCCTGGCCTTGAAGAAGGCGGGTTTCACGGGCACCATCGTGGGCGCGAGCTCGGAGGCGACGCTGCGGACGGCGCTCGCGCGCGGAGCGATTGACGAGGCTGCGCCCCTGGCCGATGCCGCGCGCGGCGCCGATTTGATTTATCTGGCGCAACCCATCGGCCGCATTCTCGATACCCTGCGACACGTGGACGGGTTCGTGAACCCTGGAACGCTGATTACGGACGCGGGCAGCACCAAGAGCGCCATCGTGGCCACGGCGCGCAAGCACATCCGGCGCGGGGTTTTCCTGGGCGGCCATCCCATGGCGGGAAAAGAAAGACGCGGCGTCGCCGAAGCCGATGCCGATCTGTTCCGCGGACGCACTTACGTGCTGACGCCGCATGATCCTGCGGCGCTCGAAACTCAGACCGCGGCGGAATTTCTGGAATGGCTGAAGCGCATCGGCGCGCGCCCGGTGCTTTTGAGCGCCGAAGAGCACGATCGCGTCGTGGCCTTCACGTCGCACCTGGCGCAACTGGCTTCGACCGCTCTGGCTGCGACGGTAGCCGAGAACGCAGGCGATCACCTGGCTGTGGCCGGCCCCGGACTGGCCGATACGACACGCCTGGCACTCAGCCCGTTCGAACTCTGGCGCGACATTCTCGCCACCAACAGCTCCTCCATCGAACTAGCGCTCACAGCTTACATCATCAAGCTGGAGCACCTGAGGGACAATCTGCGCACGCGCGAGATCGAGAGCGAATTCGAAATCGCCTCGGCGCTGGCGGCAACGCTGCGGAAATAAGCAGCGGGTACGGTTCGGAGTGTAACCCAACTCAAGCTTTATCGCATGGCGCTGCTAAAAAGCAGATCGTGGAAGCCGGGCGGCATGAAACCGGCGTTCCGGACGGCGGTGGCGATCTGCGCCCAGTGCCGGATCTCGTGGAAGAGCATATGAAACGCGAGCTTGCGCGCGGTGAACGTGGGGTCCTGGCCGCGGTAGTGAATTTTCAGTGTCCGGTCCAGATCCGCATTGCTGGCGGAGTGAATGAATTCCATAAACTCGCCGCGCACGGCGCGCCCAAACGAAAACAGCTCATTCACATTGTGCCGGGCCACGCCGATCTGTTCCATCAGCGGAGCTTCCTGCTTCAGCCGCTGGGTGTGGCGTTTTTCCACTAGAAAGATATGGTGCATGAGCCGCCAGACATCGTTGAAATCGCCCTCGCGCTGGACGGGTGCATCGAGGGCCGCGGGTGGCTCGGCTTCGAACCACTGCTGCCACTTGTCGCGCTCGCCAGCGGTGTAAGCGAGCAGCTCGTCAATCGTCATGGATAGGGGCATGTTTCCAATATCGCATCCGCACGAGCCAAGTGATGTGTGAAGCTTTACACTGCGCGACGAAGCCGCTCAACGAATTTGAACGTAGTACGACGAGCCAAATCACGATCACGGCCGACGCCATGGCAATCATTCTTCTCACGCGGTTCTCGAACTGCAATCGGACCTCGCGTCCAAGCCGGAAAATAACGCTGCTGTCGGTCAGCACGCCTGGCCATGTCCGATACGCCTTCACGTCGGATTCGAAACGCAAAATGGCAATTATGGAAGCCGGGGAACGGCCTGATAGCGTCCCTGCAGGCTTTCGAATTTCCGCTGGCGCAGAATGCCGCGTTTGTGCAGGAGGTAGCGGAACAGGAGCCAGAGGATCGAGAATCCGTAAGACGAACTCTGTAGAAACGAGGCGGAAGAGGCCTGCGGAAAGTATCTCGTAGGCACCGGCACCTCCGTAATGCGCAGGTTCAAATCGACAAACTGCGCCATGATTTCCTGGTCGAATATGAAGTTATCGGAATTCATTTCGAGGTTAACGGCTCGCAGCGCGTCGGCTCGAAACGCACGATAGCCAGTGTGGAATTCCGAAAGGGTTAAACCGAAAACCACGTTCTCGAGTTTAGTCAGAAAGCGATTGGCAACGTACTTCCACCAGGGCATACCTTGTTTCACGGGATTGGCTCCGAGGAGGCGGGAACCGAGTACGACTTCAGCTTCGCCCCTCTGGATGGGCCGAATGATTTGCGGAAGCAGCGTCGGATCGTATTGATAATCGGGATGCACCATAACAACGATATCCGCACCGGCTTTGAGAGCCTCCCGATAGCAGGTCTTCTGATTGGCCCCGTACCCGTAGTTGCGGTTGTGAACGAACAATTCGAGCCCCAGTTCGCGCGCAACCCTGGTGGTTTCGTCCTTACTGCCATCATCCACAAGAATGACCAGGTCGATCATCTCGTGCGGCAGCTCCGCGTAAGTCATGTGCAATGTCGCCGCAGCATTGTAGGCGGGCATGACGACGACTACTTTGGGCTTTTCATTCATGATCTACCAGCATGATCTTCCCGCGCATGATCTTCCAGAGGTGTGGCGAGGACGATGAATTGGTATGCGAACAGCTTCTTCCAGATTCGGGCCGCCCAATACCAGGCCGTTTCGAGCGCGCCAACAAGAGGCCCGGCATCCGAACTGCCCAAAGCCAGGCCTACGGGCACGCTCGAGGGCCTGACGCTTTGGATGCGAAATCCGGCTTGAGAGAAAAGTTGCAGCCAACCGGCCCAGGTGTAGAAATGCAAATGCGTCCGATCAAATAAGCCCCGATCGTCAGCCGGAAACCGTCCCAAAAGGACATTCACCCGGAAATATATGTTGCCACTATTCGGCAATGAGGCAATCACGACGCCTCCGGGGCTAAGTAAAGGCGGGATCTGACTCAGTATTTTGAGCGGATCGCGCAAGTGCTCGAGGATATCGAGGCAAAGAACAAAATCGAACGTTCGGCCCAAACCAGGTAGACCGGAATCGAGGTCGGCTTCCACAAACATCTCGTTTTCCGAAGCACCCTCGGGAACAATACCGGGGCGGTCGACGCCGACAACCCGATAGCCTCGAGCGGCCAGAATCTCGCTTGCGTACCCGGCAGCGCAGCCAACATCGAGAACCCAACGGCCTTCGCCCCGCTGGGGCAAAGCCTGAAGAGCCAGTGTATGGCTGCTGTAGGGACCGGGTTTCAACTCATACGGCGACTTCTCCACGTATGAACCGTTGGTCGACGCAACTTCCATTGCCGAGAGTAGTATGCCAAACTGCGAGCCGCGTTGGCAAAGAATACGCCAGTCGCGTAACGCCTGTCTCGCGAATCTTGAATTCTCCCCTAACGAAGCCATCCGCCGGCTATCGATGTCCGGCAACAGGAGGAGATCCTTAAGCTCGCTTCCGCACAAGCGAAACAGCCACCCAGAAGATTGCGCCTGCAATCGCTGTCCAGCTCACGATGTGTGCGATCAGCATTTCGGCGTCGTTGCCATACTCCAGGTCCACACTGCAGCGGCCTTCACATTGAGGCTCGATCAACAGCAAGCCGATGGGATCCTTCGTGACGCGGCGTACGGCACCGTTCACGCGCGCATGCCAACCGGGATGATAAGAAATCTGCACGAGCAGGAGCTGGTCTTTCTGCAGATCGGGGGTGAGCACGGCATGATGCCGGTTCTGCCAGGCCATTTCGACAGAAGGCAGTGCCGGATTCTCGAGTGTGGCGACGTAGGCACGCAGAAAATCCGTGTCCAGCACATTTGCGGGCGGGCGCGTCAGGCGGTCCTCTGACCGCAACACGTGCGCCAGCGAAACTGAATCCGGGAGCACACGATAGATCACGTCATCGCCATCGCGCCACAAAACCGGCAGCAAGCCCTCGAACTTCTTCCAGTTGTGGTAGGGCTTGTAGGCTTCGGTGCTCAGCGGGCCGCAGACCGCCACGGCATGGACGCCGAAGGCCTTCAGCCACAGAATACCCAGCTCGCCTTCGTTCGTCGTTCCCATGCCGGCATACATTTGATAGTGGATGGCCGGCAGCAGCCGGTTGGTAACTCCCTGATCGAAGCCGCCTTCGAGCTGTGGCGTGTCAGTGAAAGCGTTCAGCCAGATATAATCCGAGCCCGGCACGAACACGCGGCGGCCGTGCATGTTTTGATCGATCCAGGAAGCTATTTTGTATTCGCTGGTTGAGTGGATGTCGACGGGGCGGTTCCAGCCACGCGCGGTGTGGCGGTAAATCTTGGCGGGAAAGTAGCACAGCACCGCGAGCACGACGATGACCGCCATGCGCGGCGTCCGGCGCAGGCGCCCGAGCGGCACGGCCAACGCAAAAGACGCGAGTGGGCACAGCGCCATTTCCATTTCGAGGTGATAGCGTTCCGGTTGCGGCACGATGTAAATCTGCCACCAGGCGGCCACCAGGGTGATGATGCTCATGAGGAGCGCGAACGCGGCGAAGAACCGCACGTACGCCGGCAGGTTGCTCCGCTCGAACCAAACCCACCACAGTAGGATCGCAACAAGGATGACTGCGGCGTATTCCAACTGCGGCACACCGATAGGGTAGGGGCCGCCGACGCGCTCGGCGTTGGTTCGGATAGCGGCCAGTGTAGAAGGTGGAATCCACCGGATCGCGAGCGCGTATGCGAGTGCTCCAAGGGCGGCGCAGGAGATGAAGACGCGCTTCAGCTCATACGGGCGACTCGACAGGATGTAGGCAAACACGGCAGTGGCCAGCGCAAAGCCACCCAGCCAGTTGGTGAGCACGACCGATGCCAACGCGAACGCCGACAGCAGGTAGAAGACGGGGCGGCGCCGCCTCAGCGCGAGGTCCAGCATTACGATGGCCACCGGCAGGAGCGCCATGGAAGTGACGTGCGGCCCTTCGCCGTATTCGACCAGCGCCTGCAGCCGCCTTGGATGCAACCAGCCACCCGCATCTTGACGGATCGCCGGGATCAGAAAGTTCGAAGGTGAGAGCAGCGAATAAGCGAGCGCGCCCGCGAAACTGGGCCAAACCAGACCCGACAACCGGTACGCCATCCAGAAGAGTGTCACCGGGCCGATGCAGTAGAAGAATGCCGTCACGAAGTGGTAAGAGTGCGCGGGCGAAATGTGCGTGAAGCGCGCGCCGAGCGCGGTAATCCAGTGCAGCAGCGGAGGGTACGTGTTTTGGTACGGAATCCCGGCATACCAGAGCGGCCACCACTTTAGGTCCCAGTCGTGAGAGAGCTGGCGCGCGAGACTGATGTAGGCGCCTTCGATCGAGCCCATGAATCGCAGATACTCGATGGCGAAGAGTTCGCGGAGGATATACACGTTGAGCGCGATGAGCGCCAAGGCGCAGCCGAAAGCACGGCGCCGGTCTAAGCCAGAGCTTGGCGAAACAAAAGCTGGGCTGGGCAAAGAGACAATTTACCAGACGGGCGGCATTCGGGATCGCGTCGCGTTACACTGATGGCGTGAATCGCAGAACCTTTCTTGCCGCCGGCGCCGCGGCCGCCGCAGCCGTTCCGGCCAGCCCGCAATCGCCGCGCTTTATCAAGAGCATCTGTTCGGTGATGTTTCCGAACGGCATGCCGCTTTCCGATAAGTTCAAGCAAGCCAAGAACGCCGGGTTCGAGGCTATCGAGCTCCGATTCGGGGATGAGGTCTCGCCCTCGCTCACGACCGACGAAGTGAAGCGGCTCGGCGATGCCGCGCACGCGACCGGTGTGCAGATCGCGAGCATGTGGGTCTCCGGCGCGTTTCGCTCCAACCCCATAAACAGTCCAGATCCGGCGGTGCGCGCGCGAAGCTTGGAAGGCCTCAAGACGGCCATCGAATTCGCCACGCATCTACATTGCGGAGCGCTGCTGCTTTATCTCTGCCGGTTGGGTGACGGGCCGAAGCTGGTGTTCGGCTACGAGGACACGTGGAACCGCGTGAGCGCCGAACTTCCCAAGGCGATTCCGTGGGCGCAGGAAGCCAAGGTCGTCCTCACGCCTGAGAATGTGTGGAACAAATTCATCCTCAGCCCGCTTGAAATGCGCACGTTCGTCGATCAGTTTCACAGCCCGTGGCTACAGACGCATTTCGATGTCGGCAACGTGATGCAGTACGGTTATCCGCAGGACTGGATTCTCACGCTCGGGCCGCGGATCAAGCGGGTTCATTTCAAAGACTACAAGCTGTCCAACCGCACCGAGCAAGGACACTTCGCCGATCTGCTGGAAGGCGACGTGGATTGGAAAGCCGTGATGGCGGCGCTGGTGAAGGTCGGCTATCGCGGTTTTATCTCGCCGGAAATCGGCTACGAAGCCAGCGATCCGGAAAAGCCGCGGAAAGTTTCCGACGCGCTGGATAAAATTCTAGCGATCGCGTAGCCGCACCACCCACATGTCGCCGGGCGCGAGCGTTTTGCGAAACGGAGCGGTCACGACGCCGCCCGAGACAAGATCCACGCCGGACCACTCGCCGCGCAACGTGATGGACGGCTCGACGGTGTGGTCCTCATGGTTGAATGCGAATAGCAGCCGGTCGTCGCCCGATTCGAGCCAGCGCACTTCGGAGCCGCCGGTGGCGGTAAGCGGCCGTGACACTCCCGCCCAGTCGAGCAGACCGGCAAAGAACTTCTGCGCGGTGGCATCGCGGTGGTGTTCGTAGGCCACGCCGAGGTAGCTGCCAAGCGTCAGCGATTTGCCGCTTCCGAAATTCGCCACTACACCGGCCGGATCGCCGTTCGCGAACCGCGCTACAACACGCGCACCCGGGGCCGGCTCGAGCGTTTCTTCGTAGAGCGTGCCGGGCAGGCGATCGCCCTCGCGCAGGCCCGCGATGTCGTCGGCGATCCACCGCAATTCCGTGCGGCCGTTGGGTGTCATGTGGACCGCGGCTTCGCGGCAGCCCGTCACGGCGTGCAGTCCAAGCCCGGGAATGATTTCCGAGGCACGCCCGCGCTCGTTGTTCCATGCCAGACGCGCCTCTGCCACCAGCGCTCCACCTTGCCGCACATAATCCGCGAGGTCGGCAGCCGCATGCTGAGGAATCATCAGCGGATAGGGCAGCAGGACCAGTTTGTATTGATTGATGGCGCCGTGCAGCCGCTCGATATGGACAAAATCCACCGGCACGTTGTTGGGAAAGAGCGCCCGGTACACACCGAGCATCGAATCGCGCTCGATGCTCGCGACTTCACCCTGAGCCATCGCCGGCGATGCGGGCTGCTCGCGCCCACCCACCATGTGGGAAAGCGGATTGTAGATGATAGCCACTTCGGCGCGCGGCGGCCGCGCTTTCAGGAACAACTCTTGATTACGATCCACGACTCGCGCGATCTCGCCGGCGACACGCGCGCGCTCGGTGACCGTGCCGTCGAGGTGAATGAGCCCATATCCTCCCGACTCGTAGCCTGTGCTCATCGGGTACCAGGCGTAAAAGTTGATCCCTTTGGCGCCACGCGCCAGCGCGCTCCACGTCCAGACGCGCATATCCTGGGGCGTCACGGTTGCGCTGACATTGAGAGCCACGGTTCCGAATCCGCCCTGTAACTCGCCGACCCACCATCCGCGCCCATCGCCCGCGTACCCGGCCGACCGCGTGAAATCCAACAGAGCGCCGCGCCACGCCGGATCGCGGCCGGTGGCACTGGAATGTTTGGGATAAAACGACGTGCCCCAGTAGTCCACCTGGCGGGCCATCAGCCAGTCGTCCGGCGTGCCATCGCCCGAGCGCGGCGAAGTAAACAGGTTCGGCGCATCGGCGTGGCTGGTAGCTACGCGGTCGGGCGCGGCGCGCTTGACGGCGTCGAACTTCAGGCGAAGATCTTCGCCCAGCTTTTCGGTGATGAAAGTGCGCCAATCCATGTAGTCGGTGTACGAAAGGATGGTGCTCAGCCGGTTGGGCTGCACTTCATCCCACGCCGTGAAACGCCGGTACCACGCTTCATTCACGGCTGCGAGCGCGCCGTATTTTTTCTCCAGCCATTTGCGAAAGCGCGCGACGGTATTGGGACAATAGCAGAACTCAGAGTGGTTCAAGTAGGTGGCTTCGGCCCAGTTAATCACGTGCGGCTCGCTCCACAGGTCCCACCCGAGGAACGCCGGACTCTTGCGCGCCCGTTCGGCGAGAGCGGTGAAAAATGCCAGCTCGGCGCGCCGCACGCCAGGGTGATCGAAACAATAGCCCGGCGCCGATTCAGGCCGCAGCACCGCGCCGCTGATATCGACAAACTGCGCATCGGGATACTTGCGGCCCACCCAGTCAGGCGCGGCGTCCATGTAGATCTGGATCAGCAGCTTCATGTTCTCGGCCTCTGCCAGCTTGAGCAGAACATCGACGGTGTCGAAATTGTAGACGCCTTCCTGGGGCTCCCCGGACGCCCAATCCATCCAGCAACGGACCGTGTTGAAGCCCAGCGCTTTGATCTGGCGCAAGTCACGCCGCCAGATTTCTTTCTTCGCGCGCGGATCGGCTTCGAGCATGGGCGCGCGCGCTTTCCCGCCGCCATACCAGACAGCCATGGGGAAGAAATCGGATTGAGCGATGAGAGAACAGGCAGAGAGGAGGAACAAGACCGGCGCGGCGATGCGGCGACACGCGGCGAAATTGGGCATCGGGATTATGCTAGCTTACTCAGCTTTGGACGAGTTCACGGATTAACGGCGCCTATCAAAGATCCCACGGGTTGAACGCTGGTACGTTCGTTCCGGTGAAATTCTTGGTGTTCCGCGTCACCAGCGTCAGATTATGTTGGAGCGCGGTCGCCGCGAGCAACCCGTCGACAACAGGCACAGTGATTCCCTGCGCCAATGCCCCTCCAGTGATGGCGCCCCAGCGATCGGCGGTGGCTTCGTCAATCGGGAGAAGGCGGCCGGAGAAACGTGGCTTCAGATCAGTTTCCAGCCATGACTGGAGCGCGATGCGCCGTTTTCCCCGCTCCATCGCAACGATGCCCTTGCGGATCTCGCCCATGGTCAGGACACTGAGGTACAAGAAGTCCTCGTCGGCCGACTCCACCCATTCGGTTAATTTGGCTTCTGGTTTTGGCTTGATCAGCTCTGAAATGATATTCGTGTCCAGCAGGAATCCGTTCACAGGTCGATTGGCCTGCCGTAATCCGGCGTGCGTTCAAGATCGATGCCCGAACCGGCGAGCGGCGACTCAGCGAAGAACTGCACCAGGCTCTCGGGCTGTTTGCGACGGCGTTTCAACTTTTCAAACTCTTCGGCGGGCAGAACCACGACTGCCTCTTTACCTTGCCGCGTAATCCATTGCGGACCTTCGGACCGGGCCTTGCGGAAGACTTCACTGAACCGGGCCTTTGCGGTTTGGAGCTGCCAGGGCTCAGCAGTGACTGCGGGTTCCACCTCGCGGGCTTTCTTGACGGCTTGCATTTTGGCCTTCTAAAAACTAGTCTGACTAGTCCGATTCTAAAACGATGGCCCTGCCATTGTCAAGGCTAGACCTTCTCCTCTCCCTTCTTAACCGCTTGCACATCAATACCTAACGCCTGGCACTTCTTGTATAAGTGGCTGCGTTCGAGGCCCAGCGTCTTGGCCGTGTCAGTCATGCGGTAGCTGTGACGTTTGAGCTCGGCGAGCAGCACTTCACGCTCGAAGGCGTCGACGCGCTCGGCCAGCGTGCCGTTCGTGGCCGCGCCCGGCGACGCCGTTGAGGCCGCCGCGTGTTGCGGCAAAATCGCTTCGACCGTCGCGGCTTCGACCCGCTCGCCAGAAAGCAGCAGCAGGCGCTCCACAATGTTGCGCAGCTCGCGTACATTGCCCGGCCACGAATAACGCCCCAGCGCGGCCTGCGCTTCGGCCGTAAACGTCTGCACCTTCCAGCCGTTCTGGCCGGCGATCTGGCGGGCAAAGTGTTCCACCAGCACGGGGATGTCGTCCAGCCGCTCGCGCAGCGGCGGCAGCAGAATCGGGAAAACGAAGATGCGGTGGTAAAGATCCTGGCGAAATGTACCGCGTTTGACCAGATCCTCGAGATTGCGATGCGTGGCAACGACGACGCGCACATTGACCACCACAGGACGATCGCCGCCCACGCGCTCAATTTCATTTTCTTCGAGCACGCGCAGCAGCTTGGTCTGCATCACGGGCGGCATGTCGCCGATCTCGTCAAGAAACAGCGTGCCGTGCTGCGCCTGCTCGAACTTACCGGTGTGGCGCGTGGCGGCTCCGGTGAATGCGCCCTTCTCGTGGCCGAATAATTCGGATTCAATCAGCTCCGCCGGAATCGCCGCGCAATTGAGTGTCACAAAAGGTCCGCCGGCTCGCGGGCTGCGCGCGTGCACCGTGCGCGCAATCAACTCCTTGCCCGTGCCTGTTTCGCCGAAAATGCAGACGCGCGTCTCGCTGGCAGCTACGCGGTCCACTTGCGCCATCACACGCTGCATGGCTTGGCTTTTCCAAATGATCTCGTGCTTGCCCACGCACTGGCGCAGGTGCCGGTTCTCTTCCTCCAGGCGCTTGATCTTCAGAACGTTCTCGACGGTCAGCAGCAGCTTGTCGGTGGAAAGCGGTTTCTCGAGAAAATCAATCGCGCCGAGGCGCGTGGCGCGCACGGCCATATCGATACTGGCTTGTCCGGAAATCATGACTACCGGGGTCGTGATGCCGAGGGTGCGTAAATCCTCCAGCAGCGCCAGGCCATCTTTGCCGGGCATCACGACATCGGAAAAGATGAGATCGAACGGCTGAGATTTCACCAGGTCAATGGCGCGCGCCGCGTTGTCGCACACGTTTGCCTCATGGCCGGCAAGGCGGAACGCTCGCGCGAGCGAAGCCAGCGTGTTGGCGTCGTCATCCACAATCAACAGGTGTGCCATGTCAGGCGCGGGCGGCGCCGGCCGCGTGGGTGATGGGAAGCTCGATGCGGAAAGTGGCACCGTGGCCGGGCTGGCTCTCGACCGAGATGGTTCCGTGATGGTCGCTCACCACCGACTGCACAATGGCGAGGCCGAGGCCGGTACCGTGATGTTTCGTCGTGTAGTAGGGCGTAAACAGCCGGTCGCATTCCTCTCGCGTGAGGCCCTGGCCGGTGTCTGAGACTTCGAGAATCACCGTGCTATTGTACTGCCGCGTCTGAATGCGCAACGTGCCTCCGCCGGGCATGGCGTCCATGGCGTTCAACACCAGGTTTTGCAGGGCGCGCTTGATCTGCTCGGGATCGGCCTGGATCGCGGGAAGGCGCGCGTCGAGATCCGTTTCCGGACGAATCGCACCGGCCGCCGCAAGCTGGGCTTCGAAGAGTTTCAGCACTGCGCGCACCAGATCGTTCAACTGAAACGGCTCGAACTGCGGCGCGGGCATTTTGGCGAAATCGCTGAAGCGGCCGATGATAGTTTTGAGATTCGCGAGCTCCGCGAGCAAGGTCGTGGTGCTCTCGCGAAAGACTTCTTCGAACTGGCTGGGGTGCTCGCGTTTGGCGCGCTCGAGGTTCTCCACTGTGATCTGCAACGGGAAAAGGGGATTCTTCAGCTCATGCGCCAGCCGGCGCGCCAGCTCGCGCCAGGCCGCCACGCGTTCGGATTGCACCAGCCGCTCGCGCTGCTCCGCCAGTTGGCGGGTCATTTGATTAAAGGCGCGGGCCAGGTCGCCAATTTCGTCGCTTGAATCGACCTCGACCCGCGCATCCCAATTCCCGCGCGCGACTTCTCCCGCGCCCGCCGCGAGTTTTTTCACGGGCCGGGTCACGCGCGCCGTAGCCCAGCCGGCCAAAACCAGGGCCAGCAGAATTCCCGCCCCGCCGACACCCAGCCCCACATTCCGAATGGAATGCATAAGGGCCACCACCTGGCGGCGCGAGCTGCCGATAAGCAGCACGCCCAAGGGACGGCGGTCGCGGCCGTCGAGCGGAATAGCGTGAAAAGCCTCGGCGCTGGCCGCATCGGAACTCCACCGGATTTCACTTGTCCCTTCACGGTTGTCGCGGCGCACTTGCTCGATCAGCGGCGCGAATTTCTCCCCATCCGTCGCCGCAACGCCCGCCAGAGCCTGCGGAGAAAATGCGGGATCGAGGTTCCGATAGAGCAGGACGCGCATTCCAGGAGGCAGAACAAGAGAAGTGAGAAAAGCCGCATCCAGGCGCCTTCCCGCGATCACATAGAGACGCGCGTCGCCCACGGTGCGGACGCGCACGGCCTCGAGCGCCAGGGCGGCATCGTCGGGCAGTTCCTCGCGCTTGAGAAATGCGGGCTGCGACTTCCAGTCGACCGGCTCCGTCAGCCAGGCCTCTTTGTATGCAAAGCGAGCGGGCCACTGCGCCGAGGAAACGATGGAGCCATCGCCCGCGACTAACTCCAAAAAATCCAGGCCGTGCGACGATGCCAGCGCCGCGGCGTCATTCACGTGCAATGAGTAATCCGGCTCCACGCGGTTGACATCGATGGCCACGCGCAGTGCTGCGTCGGAATCGGCGATGCGCTGAGCGGCGCGCGCAATCTCCTCGCCACGCAGCACAAACTCCTTCTGGAATTGCTGCTCCAGGGCCGCCGTGCGCTCCGAATCCAGCTGCTCGAACACTCGCGCGGTGGAAACCGAAACAATCCACACGATCATGGCAACCGCGGCGACGATCGTGGCGGCGAAAACCACGAGGAGGCGCGTACGAAACGTCACGGCCGCCTCAATTCGAGCCAGACGCCGTCGAGACGCCAGTCGCCCCACGGCTCGGGACTCCAGTTGCGCACTCGCGGGCTGAGGCCCACGATCTGTGGAACGTGAAACAGCGGGACCACGCGGCCGTCTTCCAGCAGCTTTTGTTCCGCTTCGAAACGCGCTTCCGGGGAAGGAACGGGCGGCGCTTTGAAGGAGGCGGCCGTCCCGAACGCAGCGGCATAGGCCGCGAGCGCCTGCTCCGGATCGAGCGATCTGAGCGGCAGCCGCGTGAGGCGCGCGTCGGGTGCTCCACCAGGTGCGACTTGCACGATTACGCCGGCCTCTCGCGCATTGAGCGCGATGCGCTCGGCAATGGGGCGGGCAAGGGGATCGGCAGCATCATATCCAAGCGTGATGCGCATGCCGGATTGCGGGAGAAAGGCCGCCTTCTGGCGCGCGTGCTCCAAGTCGCGCTCCGCTGGAAACAAGAACGCGTAACCGGTGAGCCACGCAGGCAACAGCGCCCCGGTCGATTCGCCCTGCTTCAGCAGGAGTACGTTGTGTATGGCGGCGCGGTCGATCGAGAGCGCCACCGCCTGGCGCAACCGGGCATCATCGACGGCGGTGTGCCCGCGTTCGAAAACCAGGGCCAGCAGCTCCGCGGGCGGCGACACCCACGTACGCGCGCCACGCTGCGCGGCGCGGCGGGCATCGTCGGGAGTCAACTCGACCAGGTCGGCTTTCCCGAGTTCCAGATCGATGGCTTGATCGCGCGGGGGACGGCCCATCTGGAGTTCAAGGTCGTCGAGATAGGGCCGTCCGCCCCAGTACTCGTCGTTGGCCGCCAGAAGCGCGCGCCTCCCCGGCTGCCATTCGGCGATCCGAAAAGGGCCGCTGCCAGTGGTCACGCCATCGGCGCCGCGGCGGAGAATCACGTTGGCAGGACCGGCCAATCGCGCCGGCACATCAGGCATGGGATTTTCTGTCTGCACGACCACTACATCATCAGCCGCGGCCGTGACGCTGTGCCAGCCCTTCAGGCACGCCGCGACCGCCGCCGCGTTGAGCGGTGAGCCATCGTGAAATTTCACGCCGGGCCTGAGCCGGAGCTCCCATCGCTTGTTGTCCGGGTCGTGCTGCCAGGAAGCAGCCAGCGCCGGGCGCGGCTCACCGCGCTGGTCGACACTGACCAGCCGGTCGTATACCAGGGCGACCAGTTGCGGCGGCCAGCCGGCCGGATCGGTGAAGGTGATGGCGTCGTGAATTTCCACGGTGAGGCGTCCGCCATAGCGCGGGCGAGTTTCGGCGCACGCGCCCGCGGAGAGCCCGGTGAGGCTCGCCAGCAGGCTAATGAGCGCAGGTAATTGCCAGGCGAAACGCTGCATACCGGCCGCTTCTGAGGTCGCGCGAGACCGCGAAAGCCACGCCGCGCTCCGCGGCCGGCCATAACGCCGTGACCGGTCCGGGAAACGCGACGGCGTCGCCGGTAGGACGGGGAGCGCCGTCCATCACGTCGTAGGCGCTTACCGAATCTGTAACCGTACCGTCACCCGCGGCCGAGGCGAGCACCTGAGAACGCCCGCCGCAATCGCTTTCGAGGCCCACAATGCCGCTCCCCACGGCGGCCCAGGCGCCGCTGTTCTTCAGAGGCGCGTTGTACAAGTGCGTCTGGCCATCCACGCCGGCCAGGGCCCACGCCGACGCCGCCCCCACTTGAAATTCGGCGGCGGAGAAAAACGCAGGCACGCTGACGGTCGATCCGTTGGGAGCTATCACCCGGCCGTCGAAGTAATTGCGCCCGGGCGCGAACTGCACAAAACCGAGCATGCGGGGTCCCGAGCCCACAGGCCACGGCGACGCATCGCGGCACGTGATGCTCATCCCGCCGCCCGCATTGCCATTACAGGTCAGCCCTGGCAGATACGCCTGATAGGCATCGCCTTGCGCCAGCAGGCGCCCGCGGAGATCACGCGGCCAAGGACGCGTAACCGGAATGCGCACGCTCAGCTTACTTTGCCATTCGCCGCCAGTGCTTTCGTATAAGGACACCGCCTCGGAATCGAGTACTAGCAATGCGCGCCCGATCGTTGCAAGATCGAGTATCTGGCGATCCTGTTCGAGCACAAGCTTCTTTTCGATGGCCATGGATGTCGTACCACTCGCGGGCGGCGGCTTGGGCGCCTCTTCGATCGCGATGGCCCGCGCGTCGCCGGTCCGGATCTCGGCCACCCAAACGAAGCCGCGCGGATTTTCCGACAACGTCACCTGCACTTCATTTCCGTCTGGCCCCCGGTCGCCGGCAGGCAATCCGAGCGAGCGCAACTCACGCTCCAGGGCAGCCTGCGTTGCAGCCGTGTCGCCCGCGCTCATCGAAGAAACATTACGAAACGAAAGCGTCAGCGGCGCATGCGGTTTCAGTGCCGCGGCGATCTTCTGGGCGAGACCATGAACCGGTCCGTCGAAACGCTGGCCCGATGCCGCGGCGCCGGTCAAAAGCAGGATTGTGAGAAGCGGAAATCTGAGGTGCGAGCCCACCATCGGGTGCGAGCGTCATCATAACACAGGCCTCGCGCCGCCCTTCACTTGTGCCATGGCGTCCTGGCCGGGAACATCGGGAACATAAGGACCAGCGCCCCGAGACAAAGCCGAGCCGCCAGAAATGCGATGGGGAAGGCGGCCGCTACCACCGCGCCAAGGATCAGTGTGTTCATCAGGTCTTCCATAACGCCTCCCTTATTGCCCGCCGCCCGCGCTCATGGTGCTCGCAGACGCTTCGGCTTCACCGAAAATTTGCGCCAGTTCCGCATCGCGCTCGCCGTGCAGTTCAACCACATCACCCACCGACACGCGAGCGAACAATTCCTCGACGTCGCGATTGCGCATGCGCACGCACCCATGCGACGCGTTCCGGCCGATCGAGCGCGGCTCGTTGGTTCCATGAATGCCATAGCTCTTGCGGCTCAACCCGAGCCAGCGCGTGCCCAGTGGATTTCCTTTACCCGGCGCGACCACTTTGCCCGGCCCGTACCACGCGGGACTGGAAATGCGCTGGACGATGGTAAACGTGCCGCTGGGCGTAGGGCTGGTGGCTCGACCGACAGCCGCCGGATAGACTTTGACCACGCGCCCATCTTCGATCAGCGCCAGTTTCCGGTCGGGGATGCTCACCACGATGCGGCGCTGCGGTTCGGCGTCTTCGGCTACGGCCGGCGATGCCGCCTGTCTCTCCTGGCAGAGCGCCTCCGCGGTAGCGACCAGCGCCACGGCGATTAATGTCCGGAAATGCCGGATTGTCGCTCGATCGGGCCTCATTTTGTCTGTTCCTCCGTGTCTCACGACAGAACAGAATGCAGGAGGCCAGCCAGACGTAAGCCCTTGATTTTATTGATTGATACCGGTATCGCACGTGTTCGGGGAGACACGCATGTGGACGGCCGCACGCAAATCCTAATCTTTCCAGTCGCGCTTGCCGATCCGTAGAATACCCATGCTCACTTACGCCGCTGCCTTGGCCGGAACTGAAACCGCAGTGGCCCAGCCTGCGGCTGGTAGCTCTACCCAACGCGATTGCGCGTCCTTTGTTCTTTACCCCGACGGCCGGATTTCAAGCTGGAATGGGCCGGCCGAACAGATGTTGGGATATTCGGAGGAACAAGCTTTGGGGCGTCATTTCGCTTGGTTTTTTCCAGTGGACGAGGTCCAGCGAGGCGAATCGGAGCGCGTGCTGCGTATCGCGGGTGAGAACGGTTTTCATCAGTGGCAAGGCGCCTGGCTGCGGAAAGACCATTCACTGTTTCGGGCGTGGGTCGGGATACTGGCGGTGCGCCATTCCTCTGGAAAGCTAAAACGGTACACGGTGATTACCCGAGGTCTGAGCCATGAACGCTCGTAGTACCGCATATCCCGCGCTAAGCGATTTGCCCAATTGTCGCGCGCTCGTCCACCTTCTAGTCTGGTAGAGGAACATCAATCATGCTGCGTGGCGTCATTATCGGTACCGATAAAGACCTGAGTATGGAGCTGCAGGACGCGTTAACCCAAACACATCGGATGGGGATTCTGCGCTCACTCGACCACTACCCGAGCGAGGTGGAACTGACCCGATTTCTTCGGGCCGCGGGACCAAACGTGGTGTTTTTGAGCGTGGAAATGGTGAAGATCGCGCTGGAACTCGCGGCCCGGATTGAGGGACAAGCGCCAGGAACACAGATTGTGGTGTTCGACCGTGCATGCCAGCCGGACACTGTGCTCGAAACCATGCGTGCCGGCATCCGCGAATTTCTTTCCCCGCCTTTCGAGCCGGCGGCCTTACAGCAGGCGATGCAAAGGCTCGAGCGGATTCTCGAACGGAAACCGCCCTCGATAGAGTCAAGCGATGCGGTAATGGCGTTTCTGCCATCGAAGCCGGGCGTGGGCTGCTCCACCGTGGCGCTCAATACCAGCCTGATGCTGGCGCAACTGCCGGATACCAAGACGCTATTGGCGGACTTCGACCTGAACTGCGGGATGGTCGCATTCATGCTACAGATGGACTCGCAGCATTCCATCACTTCAGCCGTTGAGAACGCGCATCAACTGGATGAAAACCTTTGGGAGAAGCTGGTGAAGAGTTTTGGCCAGCTAGATGTGCTTCCTGCCGGGAAACTGGTGCCGGGCTTCCGGATCGACGCGATTCAGATCCGCTATCTGCTGGAGTTCGCGCGCCGCAACTACAAGGCAATTTGCCTCGATTTGTCCGGCATCCTGGAAAAGTTCTCGATCGAAATCCTGCACGAAGCCAACCAGATTTTCATGGTCTGCACGCCGGAGGTACCGAGCCTGCACCTGGCACGCGAGAGATTACGTTTCCTGCGCAGTCTGGACTTGGGTGACCGCGTGAAAATCCTGCTGAACCGGGCGCAACGCCATACCCTGATCCCCATCGCGGAAGTGGAAAAACTGCTGGAGCTTCCCGTTTACATGAGCTTCCCCAACGATTACGTCGGCGTGCACAAAGCCATCACGGCGGGCAAGAACGTGAATCCAGCCTCTGAACTGGGCGCGGGCTTTCGCGCACTCGCGGAGTCCATTCGATACGGAAGCGAGGCGCCTCAACCCGTCAAGCCGGGGTTTATGGAACTGCTGCGTTCGCGCAAGAAACCGGCGGTTGGGCCAAGCGTACTGGCATCGTAACCGCGCCTTTCAGAACTCCCGTTCCTCAGACTCGCAAGTGGGCCTGGACCATCTCGCCCGTACCCCATTTGAGCAGGCTGGTACACGGCCGCGTGAGCGGATCATCGTAATGATTGGGGCTGATGCGCAACGCGTACCCTAGCCGTCCGGTCTGTTGAGGCGCGATCTCTTTCGCGAAAACCGCCACCGAGCCGTTTTTTTCTACCGGCGGCAAAACCATCACCTCGGTATCCTCGAGGCCGCCGTCGGCGCCCACCCGCCCCATCACCAGCTCGACGCGCACATCTTCCGGATCAAGCCCCCCCAGTTCCACCGCGGCACGAACCGGCACGGTGATGCCGCTGGTCACGGGACCCGCGGGCGCCGGACCGGTTTCCACAAAGCGCACGCGATCCCATGCCTCCAGGACTTTCAAATTCCATCGCACGCGCTGGCGGGCGTTCTCGAAATGACTTCGCAGCTGCGCGGAGTATGCAAGATGGGCAGGATCGTATAGCTCGCGGTCATACTCGCGCACCATTCTGCGGCAATCGAATCGCGGGCTGAGGTACTTGATGGATTGCTTCACGCGCTGCATCCATTCGCGAGTGCCGTGGTCGCGGCGCTCGTAAAACATGGGCACAATCTCGTTTTCGAGCAGGTAGTAGATGGCGCTGGCGTGCATGTTGTCCTGCTCCTCGGAGAATGGCTCGCGGTCGCCGATAGCCCAGCCACCCGATTCCTCGTACACCTCGTCAAACCATCCGTCCAGGATGCTGAGATTCAGTACACCGTTCATGGCCGCCTTCATGCCGCTGGTCCCGCATGCTTCTTCGCCGCGACGCGGATTGTTGAGCCAGAGATCCACGCCCTGTACCAGCTCGCGCGCCACCTTCATATCGTAATCTTCGATAAATACGATATGCTTCCAAAGATCGGGATCGCGCGAGTATTGCACCGCGTCGCGGATCTGCGACTTGCCGGGATGGTCCTTGGGATGCGCCTTTCCGGCGATCACGATCTGCACCGGGCGGTCTTTGTCGCTGAGGATCCGCTTTAACCTTTCGGGGTCACGGAAGATCAGGTTGGCACGCTTATAGGTGGCAAAACGGCGGGCGAATCCGATGGTAAATACACTCGGATCGAGCACCTCAGCGGCATGCCGCAGCTCGGACGAAGCCGCCTTGCGGCGGAAGGCCGAGGCGGTCTGGCGGTCGCGGATGAAGGCGATCAGGCGGCGCTTCCGCCGGCGATGCACCTCCACCAGTTCCTCGTCGGGAATTTCGCTCACCAGATCCCAGGTCTTCGGATCAGCGGCGTGCTCGCGCCAATCAGGCTCCAGGTATTGATCGTAAAGATCGTCCAGGTCGCCATTGAGCCAGCTCGGCAAATGAACGCCGTTGGTGATGGATGTCAGCGGCACTTCCCAGATGGGGAGGTCGGGCCAAAGCTCGTGCCACATCTCCTGGGCCACCTGGCGATGCAGGCGGCTGACGGTATTCCGGTAAGAGGAAGTCTTGATAGCCAGCACGGCCATGGAGAAACGCTCTCCGGCATCTGAGGGATTGCGCCGCCCGAGCGACATCAGCTGATGAAAATCGATTCCGGCGTCGCTGCAGTACTGCCCGAAGTAGTAGTGCATCAAGCCGGCATCGAACAGATCGATACCTGCCGGAACGGGCGTGTGCGTGGTGAAAATGTTGTTGGCGCGCGAGGCTTCGAGCGCTTCTTCGAAGTTGAGATTCTGCTCGCGCATGAGCAGACCGACCCGCTCCACGGCCAGGAATGCCGAGTGGCCTTCGTTCATGTGATAAACCGTGGGCGCGAGGTTCATGGCGTGCAGGGCGCGCAGCCCACCGATACCCAGCACGATCTCCTGCCGGATGCGCGTGTCCATATCGCCGCCATACAACTGGTCGGTGATGTCGCGGTCCTGCGGTAAAGCGTTGTCAGGAATATTGGTGTCCAGCAGATAGAGCCGCGTGCGGCCCACATCCATGCGCCAGACCAGCACCGCCACCGGCCCCGTCGGCAGGGTGACTGTGACTTTCAAATCCTGGCCCAAGTTGTCGCGAACCGGCTGAATGGGCAAGGTGTAAAAGTCGTTGTCGCTATAGCGTTCCTGCTGCCAGCCGTCGGCGTTGAGAAACTGCCGGAAATAGCCCTGCTGGTAGAGCAGGCCGACGCCGATCAGAGGCAGGTCGAGGTCGCTTGCGGACTTCAGATGATCGCCGGAAAGAACGCCGAGACCGCCCGAGTAAATCGGGAGACACTCGGTGAGCCCGTATTCCGCCGAAAAGTAGGCGATGAGCTTGCCATCGGCATGGCCGCGACGGTCCTGCATGTGAGCGTCATAGCGCTGGCAGGCCTGTGCGTAATGCCCGAGGTAACGGGGATCGGCGGCGGCGCGCTCGAGAGTCTCCTGCGGAACGCGGCCGAGCATGGCTACCGGGTTGTACCCCGACTCCTTCCAGAGTGCGGGGTCGAGGCGCCGGAAAAGCGCGCGAATGGACGGCTCCCAACTCCACAGAATGTTGTACGCCAGCTCGGTCATGCGCGAAAGCGGCGGCGGAATCGCGGGGCGCACCAGAAATTCACGAACCGGCTGAATCTGAAAGGGCATCGTTAGATTCGTTCTCTATGATAAACGCCAAAAAGAAAAGAAGAAGATAGAGGCGCTCCAGTACTAGTATATGTTCAGGCATGGCTTGCAGTTGCGCTCGGAAGGTGAAGTTTTATTAGTGTTCGGGCGCGAACGCCAGCAGCACGTTTCCCGCCATGCCGCCCAACTGGCCGTAGCCGGAATTGACATAAATCATGCCGCCGGCGACCGTGGGACCCGTGGCGTTGAGCGAGCCTCCTCCGGCCTTCATCCCGTTCACGGTGTCATAGGATCGCAAAGTATCGAAGTCCCAAAGCAGTTTGCCGCCGGCCGTGCCATAGGCGCGGAGGTGCCCGTCCATGGAACCGGAAAACACAACATTCGGAATGACGGTTACCGGCGCCATCTGAGCCGCGGTGCAACCGGACTTTCCAAGACACGGCGGCCTGGGCGGAGGCGCGTACCAGATTTTTTCGCCTGTGGAAATTCGTATGGCGAACAGGCCGCCGCCTTGTTCCGGCTTCGCGCCGTCGAGATCCGAGAGCGCTCCATAGACGGCTTGATCGTCGGCCGCGGACCCCCATTCAATGCCGCCCAGCGCGCCGCCTTTGCCGATGCGAACCTGCCACACAATTTTTCCCTGCGCATCGGGATCGATGGCGTGGAGCATGCCGGATTTTTGGCCGACCAGCAGCAGCCGTTTGCCCGGCGCGACAGTACGCAGAATGGGTGACGAGCCGAAATCAAGATCCGGGCCTTCGTGCTCCGGGCAGCTGAAGCGGTTGGGATTGAGGCAGTTGAAATTCCAGCCGTCGCCTTCGGTCATCTGGCGTGCCCATTGCAGGCTGCCGGTTTCCATATCGAGCGAAAGAATGGCGTCTGTATAGCGCACCGGCGGATCGGAATAAGCGTTGCCCGTGGCCACGTAAATCGCTTTCCTTTCGAGATCGATGGTGGGCGACGACCAGATAGCCGCGCCCGCGGGTCCCGACATCTGGGTGCCTGCGCTGTTCACATGAGTGGATTTCGGCGGATCGGGAATCGCATACGTCTTCCAGATCTGTTTCCCGGTTTGAGTATCGAGCGCCACCACGCTCCCGCGAAACGTGCAGCAAGGGTACTTGGCGTTTCCACCGGGAATCTCCTCGATGGATGAGACCGGCACATAGAGCCGCCCGGCGTGCAGCGTGGGCGCACCGGTAACGCGGGCAAACGGATGCGTATCGACGTTAACCTTCCACACGAGCGTGCCGGAGGCAGCATCCACCCGGTAGGTGTTGGCCTTGACATCGCCGAAATAAATCGCCGCGAGCGAATCGTCGACGGAGATGGCGGTCCGGACAGTAGCGGACGCTTTGTAGGTCCAGTAGATGCAACCGGTGCGCGCATCGAGCGAGTAGACGGTGCCATCCTCGCTGCCCAGAAAGAGGCGGCCGCCTGCTATCGTGGGTTGGCCGAACGTAGATGTGGCGTTCGGAAATCCGAAGGCCCACTTCAGTTTCAGCGCGGGCACCTGCTCCGCCGTCAGGCCGGGAAGCGGCTGGAAGCGCGTGTTCGCGAGGTCGACTCCCCAACCGTTCCAGATGGCGATGCCGCTAGGTTTCGTGGCACTTTCGGGGCAAAAGCCTGCGCGCGATTCGACGGCCGCGTTGACACTCGAAAGAAGCCCGGCGAGTGTGCGGCGCTCGCTGGCGCTCAGCGCGGCGCCCTGCGTTTTCATGCTGCCGGTTTCGAGCGAGGTCACGATTGCCTCGCGGGGTATGCGGGCGAGCGCTTCGGGCAGAGGAGCACGCGTTGCGCTGTTCGGCCGGTGACAAACGCTGCAATGCTTTTCGAACAGCGCGGAGTCCTTTTGAGTCAGAGCGTCTTGAGCTAATGCGCCGCAGACCATCAGCAGCAGTGGCAGGGCTCGCATCAGAGGGAGGATAACACTGCTGGCGGCCCAGCGTTCCGCCAAGTCGGTTTCGACTCGACAGGAACTCACAGCCGGGAAAGGCTATCGCGCCGTTCCGCCAGCATCGTTGTATAGTGAGGTTACCGTTGGGACTGCGTTTGTGGATCTTGCTGTCGTGTATGGCGCTCGCGGCGAGTGGCGCGCCGCGCGTCCTGGAGGTGGATGTCGATTCCATTGTCCATCCCGTCACTGTGGAGATCGTTTCGGGCGCATGCGAACAAGCGGAGCGCCAACACTACGATCTGGTGCTCATTCGCCTGAACACGCCGGGCGGGCTCATGGACGCCATGCGCGAAACCATCCAGAAAATTGTGGCCTCGCCGGTGCCGGTGGTGACGTACGTCGCGCCGAGTGGAGGGCGCGCGGCGTCAGCGGGCTTTTTCCTGCTCGAAGCGGGCGATGTGGCAGCCATGTCGCCCGGCACCAATACCGGCGCGGCACATCCCGTCCTCATTGGGACCGAGATGGACCCGATCATGAAGCAGAAAGTGGAGAATGATGCCGCGGCCTCGCTGCGCAGCCTGACCGCCAAGCGAGGGCGCAACAGCGATCTCGCCCAGAAAGCCGTTCTCGAAAGCAAATCGTTCACCGAAAAAGAAGCGCTGGAAAATCATCTCATCGAGCTGATCGCCACAAGCGAACAGGATCTCACGCGGCAGCTTGATGGCCGTGAGATTACGCGTTTCGACGGACGCAAGGAGACGCTGCACCTGCGCGGCTCCGAACTCGTGCAGTACGAAAAGAACCTCCGCCAGCGCGTGCTATCCGCCATCAGCAATCCCAACATCGCGCTCATTATTCTGGTGCTGGGCGCGCTGGGCATCTACGCAGAGTTTTCCAGCCCAGGCCTGATTTTCCCAGGCGTGGCCGGCGCTATTCTGGTGCTATTGGGCCTTTCGGCACTCTCCATGCTGCCCATAAACTGGCTTGGCGCTGCGCTACTGGTCCTGGCGTTTGCCTTTTTCGTTCTGGAAGCCAAGTTCGCGTCGCATGGAATTCTGGCCGCGGGCGGAGCGGCGGCCATGGTGCTGGGCGCGGTGTTGCTGATCAACAGCCCGCTCCCCGAAATGCGCATTCATCTGTCGACGGCCATCTCGCTGGCGGTTCCATTCGCCGCTATAACTGTGTTCCTGGTATCGCTGGCGGTTCGTGCGCGCGCGGGCAAAGTAGTGACGGGTAGCGAGGGCATGATCGGCGAAATCGGCGTCGCTGTCGGTGATCTCACACCCCAGGGACGCATCATGGTTCACGGCGAATATTGGAATGCGGTGGCGACGACGCCGCTGAAAGCGGGCGACCGTGTGCGCGTGACGGCGATCGACCACCTCAACCTGACTGTGGAACCGGAACAAGATCAATCGCGAGGCTGACCTATGCCATTCGACACTTCGACTCTAGTGATCGTTCTCATCATCGTCATCTACATGCTGTCCTCGATCAAGATTCTAGCCGAATACGAGCGCGGCGTGATTTTCCGCCTGGGCCGGGTGTTGCCTAAGCCGAAAGGTCCAGGAATCATTCTGGTTTTCGCGCCTATCGACCGCATGGTCCGGGTATCGCTCCGTGTCGACACGCTGGAGGTCCCGGCCCAGGACGTGGTCACGCGTGACAACGTCACCGTAAAGGTCAACGCGGTGATCTATTTCCGCGTGCTCGACCCGACGCTCGCGATCATTGAGGTGTCGAATTTCCTCTACGCCACCTCACAGCTGGCGCAGACCACGCTGCGCAGCGTGCTGGGTGAGGTCGAGCTGGATGAGTTATTGAGCCAGCGGGAGAAGGTAAATGTAAGGTTGCAGGCCATTCTCGACCAGCATACGTCGCCATGGGGCGTAAAAGTGACCATGGTGGAAGTTAAGCAGGTGGATCTGGCCGAGCAGATGATACGCGCCATCGCACGGCAGGCCGAAGCCGAGCGCGAGCGCCGCGCCAAGGTCATCCACGCGGAAGGCGAGTATACCGCGTCAACCAAGCTCGCCATGGCCGCGGAAGTGATCCAGAAGCAGCCGGCGGCGCTCCAGTTGCGATACCTGCAGACGCTGGTGGAAATCGGCACGGAAAAAAATACAACCATTGTTTTCCCCCTGCCACTAGATATACTTTCTTCTTTGGGCCGCGCGCTGGACCATATCGCGGGGGATGTGCCGAAACCCCCGGCTAACACGTAGGCTAACACGTGTCGACAACTTCTATGAGCAAAACCGAAGGCGAATATGAGCTGGTGCTGGGGAACCGGCAACTGCTCAGCGCTTTTTTCATCATCGTGATTTTGTTTGGCGTGTTCTTTACGATGGGCTACGTCGTGGGGCGGAACTCGGCGCCTGCGTCGGCCGCTTCGCTGCCGTCGACGACGGTCGCGAGCAGCCCGCGGCCCGAAGCCGCTTCCCCGCCGCCGACGCAACCGGCCACGCCCCCGCCAGCGCAGGAAGAGCCCAAAGAGAAGGCGCCCGTCGAAACCAAGCCAGTGGTGACCGCTGAAAAGCCACCTAAAAAAGAGGCGACACAGGAAGCCCCCGTGCGCCCGGCTCCGCCACCGGTGAAGAAGGCTGCACCTGCGGCGCATGGCGGTGTCGCGGCGGTGAATCCCGGACCCGGAAATATGTACCTGCAAGTGGCGGCGGCTGCGCAGCCACAAGCGGGCGTTGTGGTAGACACGCTCAAGCAGAAGGGATTTCCCGCGATGCTGGCGCAAGGTCCCAACGCTACATTGTTTCGTGTGATGGTAGGTCCGTTCGCCGATGCGGCCGCGCTCGGTAAAGCCAAGGCCGATCTCGAAAGCGCGGGCTTTCATCCCCTCGTGCGAAAATAGCGGCGGTGAGCAGTTCGCTCGTACAAATTTCCGGCGCGCGGCGTTCTGCGTCCGTGCGACCTCGTTTGCCGGAGTGGGCGCACAAGAGCCTGACGCATTTTGAATCCCTGCACCGGCTCAAGAGCGATCTCCGCCGGCTGCATCTGCACACCGTTTGCGAATCCGCGCGCTGCCCCAACATCCACGAGTGCTTTCATCGCGGCGCGGCGACCTTTATGATCCTGGGCAACCTGTGCACGCGCGGCTGCGGATTCTGCTCGGTGCCCAAAGGCTCACCGGCCACGCAGGACATGCGTCTCGATCCGGACGAGCCCGCCAACGTCGCGCGCATGGCGGCTCAGATGAAGTTGCGTTATGTCGTCATCACCAGCGTGAATCGCGACGATCTGGCGGATGGAGGCTCGCGCCACTTCGCCGAAACCGTGCGCGAGGTGCGCCGCGCGCTGCCCGAGGCACGAATTGAAGTGCTCACACCGGATTTTTGCGGCAATCTAGATGCAGTGGCGCGAGTCCTCGATGCCGGGCCACAAGTATTCAATCACAATATGGAGACTGTCGAGCGTCTCTATCGCCGCGTGCGCCCGCAGGCCAATTACGATCAATCGCTGCGCGTGCTGGCGTTTGCGCGCCAGTACAGGGCCGACGTGCTGACCAAGTCGGGTTTCATGGTAGGGCTGGGCGAAACGGGCGTGGAGGTGCGCACGCTGCTCGGCGACCTGCATGCGGCCTGCGCCGATGTCGCTACCATCGGCCAGTACCTGCAGCCCACGCGTCATCATTTGCCGGCCGTCGAATACGTGGAGCCCGCGCGGTTCGATTCATACCGCGACTACGGTTTGTCGATCGGCTTCAAGATGGTGTTCAGCGGGCCGCTCGTGCGCAGCTCCTACATGGCCGACAACGTGAGCGAGCAGGCGCACCGGACGGACCCTTGAGTTACGCGCTGGCGGTGCTCACCGCCATTCTGCTGATCCTCGCGTTTCCGCGTTTCGATATTGTGTGGCTGGCGCCGGTGGCGCTTGCGCCGCTGCTGGTGGCGTTGGCGCGCGAACCCCGTCCGCTCCGTAGATTTTTTCTCGGCTACGCATGTGGGATCCTCTACTGGGGCGGCGTCTGCTACTGGATCGATTTTGTGCTGGCGTATTACGGCGGTCTGGGGCCGATGGCAGGCGGGGCGGTGTTCCTTCTGTTCTGCCTGTACAAGGCGCTGCACATGGGCGTGTTTGCCGTCGTGGCGGGAATCGCGATGCGCACCCCTTGCGCGATTCCTGTCGTGTCGGCTCTGTGGGTTGCGATTGAGGTGACACACGGCTCGCTGGCATTTGCGTGGCTGCCGCTAGGCAACGCGGGCATCGATATGGGCCTGCCCATGCGGCTCGCGCCGTACACGGGCGTCTATGGGCTCTCGTTCGTTTTCGTGATGATGTCGGTGGCGCTCGCGCTGGCCTTGCAGGGGAACCCGCGCTGGCGGCTTGCCTGGCTCTTGCCGCTGCCTTTGTTGATCCTGCTCCCGCGCTTGCCGGATTTTCAGCCTGGAAAACAGGTCGCGGTACTCGCGCAGCCCAATATCTCAAATACCGTGGAATGGACTTCCCAGTCTCTCGAGAAGATGGAGCAGCGCCTGGTTTTTCTCTCGATGAAAGCCGCGCTCACTGACAAAGCGCAGCCGCCGCAACTGCTGGTGTGGCCCGAGGTGCCTGCACCGCTTTACTCTGACGACCCTCGATTCTTTCAGATGGCGGCGACCACCGCGCGCGTGACGCAAAGCTATTTCCTGGCGGGAGTGGTGGCGCACCGCTCCGATGGCGCACCGCTCAACTCCGCGCTGCTGGTGACGCCGTCCGGAGAAGTTGCCGGCCGGTACGACAAGGTGCACCTGGTGCCGTTTGGCGAGTTCGTGCCCTGGCCGTTTGGCTTCGCCAATAAAATCTCAACCGAGATCGGCGACTTCAAGCCGGGTGAGAAGGTCGTGGTGTTGCCGGTGGGCGATCACCGTATCGGCACATTTATCTGTTACGAATCGGTGTTCCCCAATTTCGTGCGGCAGTTTGCAGCCAATGGGGCGGAGCTGCTCATCAACATTTCAAACGACAGTTGGTTTGACAAGAGCGCCGCACGGCAACAGCACTTGAAGATCGTGCGCATGCGTGCCGCGGAGAACCGCCGCTGGATCCTGCGCTCGACCAACGATGGCATTACCGCGACGATTGATCCGGCCGGCCGGCTACTTGGCACGTTGCCCGAGTATGTGGAATCGGCTTCACGCACCGGCTATTCGTACGTTAAGGAAACCACTTTTTACACGCGGCACGGAGACTGGTTTCCGTTGCTGTGTGCCATCGGCGGCGCGGGCGTTCTTGGTTACGCGTGGTGGCAGTCGAAAAGCAGGACGTCTAATTCAGCGGCACGGCGTTCTTCATGACGTAACTGCCCTCGGCCGCTATCGGAACGTAGTAGAATTCTTCCGCGTACTTCATGCCGTGCTTCGCTCCAACCGCCGACGCCCGCTCGCGCACCTGTATATTGATCAGCCGGTGATGAAATATTCATCGACGCTATCCAGCAAGGGCAGCCGCAGATTAGCTTCCTCAAGCTTCTCCTTCAGCGAGTACGCCGTGTGCTGCATCATGGTTTTGTGCGCCTGAATGGCACGGATCTTGCGCTCGATGGTAGGCGTGATGTCAACGATCTTGTTGGCGTCCTGCTCGTCCAGTTGTCTCGCCCAAGAGAAGCGATCCACGACCGTCCACCGGATCAGCCCCTACGAGAAGTGCTCCGGTAGAAACAGGTGGCCTTGCGACGTCCAGGCCGCATCCTCGGTGGCGCGCGCGGTCTTCTTGTGATCCGGGTTCTCCTCGTATTTCGCGGAAGGATCGAAGGTAAAAATGGTCCAGGGCCTCAATTTTCGGAACAGATAAATCAGGCGTGCTCGCACTTCGGTTTCCGGAATCGGATCCATCTCGTCGTTGCGGAAATCGAGCGAGTAGACATCTTTGATACCAATGAGGTCGGCGGCCGTGCGCATCTCGGCGGTGTTGCTCCGGCTGGTCTCGCCTACGTCCAGATCGTAGGAGTCTTTTTCGTCGTTGCTCACGCGAATGAGGTGCGTCGTGTAGCCTTCGTCAATCATTTTGATAATGGTGCCGCCGGCAAAAATGGTGAAATCGTCCGCGTGCGCGGTGACCACGACCATCGTCCGGCCGGTATAAGGCTTGGCGTCCGCGGGCACCGCGCAGGCAGCGGCGGCAACCGCTCTGGAGAGGAATCCCCGGCGTGAAAAGGTTTTCATAGAGACTATCCGTGCCGGATCACAAGCACGTCTCCATCCTTCACAATGTACTCCTTGCCCTCGAGCCGCAGCAGCCCCTTCTCGCGCACGCCCGGATAGCCGCCAAGATCGACCAGCGATTTCCAGTTTACGACCTCCGCGCGGATGAACTTCTTCTCGAAATCGGAATGAATCGCCCCAGCGGCTTTGACCGCAGTGCTGGCGATGGGAATCGTCCAGGCGCGCACCTCGGTCTCGCCGGCCGTCAGAAATGACATCAGCCCCAAGAGGCGGTACGACGCCGTGATCAGGCGCTCCAGACCGGATTCCTTCAGTCCATAGCTGGCCATATATTCGCGCGCTTCTTCGGGCGCAAGTTCGGCCATCTCGGCTTCTACCTTTCCGCACACTGCTGTGAAGTCAATGCGCGCCCGTCCCTTGAGCGCGCCGCCTCGGTATTGCTCTTCAATCTCGTGCAGCCGCAACGCGTCCCGCTCACCAATGTTCAGCACATACAGCATGGGTTTCTGCGAAAGAAACTGAAACCCCCGAATGCGCTTCTCGCCCTCGGCATCGAGCTCGAGTTGCCGCAGCGGCTGGTTGGCCTCGAGCGTCGTTTTGCATTTTTCGAGCAGCTCGAACTCTCGGTCGAGCTCCGGATTCTTGATTTTCTTGCGTTCTTTCTCCAGGCGTTCCAGGCGCTTCTCAACCACGACGAAATCGCTCAGCACCAGCTCCGTCTCCACATCGTCGATATCGCGCAGTGGATCGACGGAGCCCTTCTCGTGCGCTACCGTGGCGTCCTCGAAGAGCCGCACCACGTGCGCAAATGCGTCCGCCACGCGCAGTCCGGCAAGGTAGCTGGGGTCGCGCAGGTTTTCCTTCGAGATCGCGGGGAGATCGACGTACTCGACGCTGGCGTACGTGATTTTCGGCGGCTCGAAAATCCGGGCGAGTGCGTCGAGGCGTGCGTCGGGCACTTTCGCCACGCCCGTGCGCGCGGCGGTCGAGCCCAGCCGCGTGTCCTGGTGCGCGCCGGTCAGAATCGTGAACAGAGAAGTCTTGCCCACCATGGGCAGACCTATGATGGCGGTTTTCATTTATCGGGGAACCGTTTACAAAGGAACGTCAATCTGGCTCAGAATTTCCTCGATCACGCGGTCGCCCAGATCGCCGCGCCGCTGCGCCAGGGCCGCGCGCGCATTCACCACCACGCGGTGCGCGAAAATCGGACCGGCCAGCCGCTTAAGATCGTCGGGAATCGCGTAATCGCGGCCTTCGACCAGCGCCAGCGCCTGCGCCGCGCGAAACAGCGCCTGCGAACCCCGCGGGCTCACGCCCAGCGCCAGCGAATCGTGCCCGCGCGTCTTCTCGACGATGGCCAGCATGTAGTCGACCAGCGATTCATCCACCGTCACCCGATGCACCATGGCCTGCAGTTGCAGGATGTCTTCCGCCGAAAGCACGTGCCCGGTAACTGCGTGAGGTTCGGAGAAATTGCGCAGGATGTCACGCTCGCTGGCCGTATCCGGGTAGCCGATGCGCAGCCGCATGAGAAAGCGATCGAGCTGCGACTCGGGTAGCGGGTATGTGCCGTGATGCTCGACCGGGTTCTGCGTGGCGATCACCATGAACGGCGTGGGCAACGCGTGGGAACGGCCATCGATGGTAACCTGGCGCTCGTTCATTGCTTCTAGCAATGCCGATTGCGTCTTAGGCGTCGTGCGGTTGATCTCGTCGGCCAGAAGAAAATTGGTGAAGATCGGCCCGGGCTTAAACTCGAAGGCCTCGGAATGCACGTTGTAAATGGTGACGCCCAGAACATCGCTGGGTAGCATGTCGCTGGTGAACTGCAGCCGGTGAAAGCTGCAATCCACCGAGCGCGCGAGCGCCTGCGCCAGTGTCGTTTTTCCCACGCCCGGCACATCTTCGATGAGGAGATGACCGCGCGCCAGCAGGCAGACGAGCGAAAGCCGCACGGCTTCGGCCTTGCCGCGGATGGCAGTTCCGAGCGCCGACTCGAGCGCAGCCAGTTTCGCAAAGGCGACGGGAGAAGCGAATGCGACCGGCGGGGATTCCATGATTTCCCGCTGGGACATTAACGCTATAATACTAAATTCATCTTATTCGACGGGCTGGCAAAATAAGCTTTCCCGGCCACGACGTTTCCGAATGGGCGCGTAGCTCAGTTGGTTAGAGCGCCTGCTTCACACGCAGGAGGTCCACGGTTCGAGTCCGTGCGCGCCCACCATTCAAAACACATAACTTAACCTAAACTACTGTTCGATTTTGTCGCTGCGATTGCGCTGCGATAAGCGGTCCGAGCTTTTTTCGAGTGTGCTGTGGCGGCACAACAGGGCTCAGGACCGCTTTGCTCGCGCGCGCCGCCTGATCCGTCGGTCCAGTGCCTCCACCGCTGCACGGACGCTCTTGGGGATGGGTTTGGTGTAGATGTTGGCGGTCGTATTCACGCTTGCGTGCCGCATCTGGGGCTGAATGCATTTGACGTCGCCACCCGAATTGTAAGGTGGCCCTAAGGATGTTGGGAGCGGGACCGACGAGCACGAGGAATGGCGATCATGCGGCGGAATGCGGAATACGACCATGAAACCTGAACAAAAGCTTCTCACTCCCTGCCGTGAAAGCGACTTTGAAAGGGACGGTCCGCTGTTTCTAGGCGACCCAAAGCGTCAACTAATTGAAGACTTGCTTCACGAGCCTCATCGGAATGGCGCTCGAATTGTTGCGTTTGCTTGATAGCGAATCTTTTTCTGTCGATGGCAATGCGAGCCCGGTAGTCCATTTCATACTCCATGGCCGAAGGCCTCGATCGCACCTCGGATTCGATAGTGTGCAGAATCTGACTCATGACTTCCGAGCTCCCGCAACCCATTTGCAACCAACCATGTCCGCCTCCCGGGTCCGCCGCGGCTCCACGGGCGTGCAACAGCCCTTTCGACCGCCGAGTGCCGAGCCCAAAATGCACTCGCGTGCGGTATTGAATTGAGGGGTATGCGCTGACTCCATGCTCATTTGTAAGGTTCTTGGGATATTTGCTCCAAAAGTCTATCGGGCGTGCTCGAAACTTGAGTTCTGGCGTCCAACCCCACCGTCAGTTGCTGCAATGTCATCAAGATGGAGCCGACTGTTCTCGATAATCTTCTCGAACGGCAGAGGCACGCCCCGTTACCTACGCTGTACGGCCAGAAGCCTGGCGTCACGCCGCCTGGCAAGGAACTGAGTCGGGCGGGCGTCAGCGAAGTGATTGACCAGGGGACTGCGGTCCCGGTGCTGTTCTCGGCACTGAACGCTGAGGACCATGGGATCGAATTGATGCCGCCGCAGGTGCAACTCGGTGGGGTTAGGAAGACCGGGAGACTAGTTCGCAAGTCGCGGTGGACAACAGCCGAGCAACTTCCGGTGACAGACTTCCGCATGAGCCGCCGACGGCTGGGGCCGGGTGAGCGGGCCGATGGTGTGGTGGTCTTCCAGCGCCCGTCGTTCAAGCAGTCGAACGAGACGCTTTTCCTGCAGGTGGCTGAGTCGGGTGCGGTGGACCGGCCCGCCTTGGCTCCAATTGGTTTCGGAATTAGCGGTTTTCGAGAGGTGGCTTATGACGGACGATAAGGGCATTCGCGACGAGAAACCCAAACGGGATGAAACGGAGCAGGATGATCCCACCATTACGAGGCGCGTCACGCGGCAGGCTTGCGGCGATGAAGAGCGCGTGCCTGATACGGGCCAAGAAGCGACACCGCCCGCTTCTGGCGGAATCGTGCAACAGATCTGGAGGCGAATCCAGGAAGAACGAAGCCGGCCCAAGCGGGCCGAGATCGATACTCGCGGCCAGAACAACATGGACCGCAGCAAAGCATTTCTGGTGCTCGCCACGGCAGTCGTGCTCATCGGCTTCGTTTTCTTGGCCTTGTTCTCTACTTCAGGCGCGGAGAAACGGGCACAGGAGAGGCGGACGAACTCGATCCCATTCCAAATTCCGGGCGACGGCGAAGCTGGGCCGGTTTCTTAAAGCGGCGAGCGCAAGCTGATCACGGCAGCACCACAGGTCCAACCGAATTGGCGGGAACGGACTTATACCCCGAGTCCGTTCCTATGAACCGATCTTTCGTCACCGTTTGTGCGACTTGCGATACAGAGCCTGATTAACCCCGTCAGAAGAGGATATCGACAGGCTGTCGAGATCACTTTTCCGGATCGGGGTTCTGCACGTGATTGATGTGACCGCACGAGACTAATGTTGAGCCTCGCCTGCTAGCCCGGCTGTTATCACGTACTTGCAGCCGAAGCCGGCCGCTAGTGATCCAGACAAGATTCGATTTGTGTGCCTGAAGGAAGGTCGAAGCTTCCGAGCGTAACCTTCACTCTCGCGGCTCCAGCGCAACCACGAGCGCTGTGGTGCGCTTTGCCCCGATCCTGCGGTAGCCGTGCGGTGCTGTGGAATCGAAGTAGATCGCGTCGGCTTCTGCTAATTCGTGTCTATCTTTGCCGGCGCGCAGCTCAAGCCTGCCGGACAGAACGTAAAGGAATTCAATGCCTGGGTGTTCGTGCAGTCGGCTGTGCTCCGCCTCCACCGGTTCGAACTCGGCGAAGTATGAATTCAGGGCGCGGTTGGGGACAGGAAAGTCCAGGCTCTCGAAATAGTAGCCGACGTGAGAGCCATCCGGCGACTCCGGAAAGCGAAGGCGGTCCTTCTTACGGACGATCTCCAGCACGGGCCGGGGATCCGGATTGAAGAAGTACTCCAGTCCCACGCTGAACACCATGGCGATGCGCAACAGCGTCGGCAGTGTGGGGTGCATGACATCCCGCTCCAGCTTGGAGAGCATCGCCGGCGAAAGCCCGGTGTGCTTGCTTAGTTCCAGCAGTCCCATGCTCTTGCGCAGCCGGAGCCGCCGAAGTTTGTTCCCGATTGCGTACTTTTTGAGTCCCGTGTTGATGGTTTCGGATGCCATGGTGAAAATCGTTTTCCTCTCAATGCCTGCTCGGGGCGGCTTTTTTCCGCACAGGAAAACCAACTTCCTGATATTCTTTACAGTAAAACATCTTTTCTTTAGAATCAAATTGTAAAAGGCACAGCCGGGCTGGAAACCCTACTCAAGCCAGAGAACAAGGCGAAGCTGCAGAGCATTCTCACTTACCACGTGGTATCGGGTAAGGTGATGTCGCAGGATGTCGTAAAGCTCGATTCCGCCAAGACCGTTGAAGGACATAGCATCACCATCAAGAGCGTGAACGGGGGCGTGATGGTGAACAATGCACACGTGACGAAGGCCGACATCAAGGCGAGCAACGGAGTGATCCATGTGATCGACGCGGTCATCTTGCCCGAATGAGGTTGATCGAATGCATCTGCTGACCGGAGGAACCGGATACGTGGGAGGGCGCCTGCTACGGCGCCTGGAACAGGACGGGTTGTCTGTCAGATGCTTGTGCCGCAACCCGGAGGCGCTGCGCTGGCGCGTAGCTCCCGGCACCGAACTGGTGCGGGGAGATCTGCTCCAACCGGCGTCTCTGGCGCCGGCATTCTGAGCGGGCTCCTGTATTGGTATCTTCTGTGGCCCATCCACGAAGTCATGTTCCGGGGACGCTGAGGTGCATCGCCGCCGCGGCGGTCTATCCCAAGCGCCAAGCCGGGCCGGGGCAGGCCTGCAAGCCTCGGTCGCCTTCTCCTGCTGGGAGGAGTAGGCGACCAGCAGGAATTTTGCCTCTGTAAACTGCAAACAACCGTTGTGTAAGCCGATTATGCGGTCCTCCTCGTCTTCACTTTATGGCAGCTGAAGTTGCACGCGCGCCGGCTTTGGTTTGGTTTCGCCAGGATCTGCGCATGTCGGACAATCCCGCCTTGGCCGCCGCAATCGACCGGGGCAGTCCAGTAATTCCGGTGTTTATCTGGGCGCCAGAGGAGGAAGGCTCTTGGCGGCCAGGGGCAGCCTCGCAATGGTGGCTGGGCCAATCGCTTTCGGCTCTTAAGGCCGAACTCGAGAAGCGCGGCTCGCGCTTAATCATTCGCCGTGGCCCAACATGCGCGGCATTGAACGATATTTTGGCGGAATCAGGCTCGTCCGCGGTGTTCTGGAATCGTCGTTACGAGCCAGCCGCCGTTGCTCGAGACCGCAAGTTGAAGTGCGAGCTTCGGGAGCGCGGGATAGCGGCTGAGAGCTTCAATGGCAGCCTGCTGTTTGAACCATGGACGATTCGAAATTCCAGCGGACAGCCGTTTCACGTTTTCAGCGCATTCTGGCGGGCCTGTCTCACCAAGTCCGTAGCGCCTGCTTTCAAGGACGCGCCAAGGAAGCTCCGCACGCCTGAATGCTGGCCACGATCACGGGAGCTATCAGAACTCGGACTAGAGCCGGCAGTCGATTGGGCACGCGGGCTTCGTGGAACTTGGCAGCCTGGCGAATCCGGAGCGAGGACCCAACTGAAACGGTTTCGGGAAGACATTGAAGAATATTCGGTCGGCCGGGATATGCCCAGCGTTGTCGGTACCTCCCGACTTTCGCCGCACTTGCACTTTGGTGAGATTAGCCCTGGACAGGTTTGGCGCGCGGTCCTTGGCACGATGAGCGACGGAGCCATCGGCGATCACACCGCGGGCGAGGCTTATCTCAGGCAAATTAGCTGGCGCGAATTTGCTTACCAGCTGCTGCATCATCATCCCGAAACCCCAGAGCAGGCGCTTCGACCGGAGTTTGCGGGTTTCCCTTGGAAGACCGATCCGAGGACCCTACGAGCATGGAAGCTAGGCAAGACAGGTTACCCGCTCGTCGATGCGGGTATGCGTGAATTGTGGCACACGGGGTGGATGCACAACCGGGTCAGAATGGTTGTGGCCTCGTTTCTCGTCAAGCACTTGTTGATTGGCTGGCAGGAAGGTGCGGCTTGGTTCTGGGACACCCTGGTGGATGCGGATTTGGCCAACAACACTCTAGGATGGCAGTGGGTCGCGGGCTGCGGCACTGACGCAGCTCCCTATTTTAGAATCTTCAATCCGGTGATTCAGGGAGAGAAGTTCGACCCTGCGGGCGGATACGTCCGTCGCTGGGTTCCGGAGCTGGCAGGTCTTCCTGACGAATGGATCCACAAGCCCTGGAAGGCACCAGCATCAATACTCACAAAGGCTGGGGTGCAGCTTGGAAGAACATATCCACTTCCCATCATCGGTCACAACGAGGCCCGAGAACGCGCATTGGCAGCCCTGAGGAGCACTAAAGGAAAAGGAATGTGAACCTTGGTTACCAGGACATGGATCTTCAGCATGGGAGAAGGGAAGCGTCTTTCAATCGAACTGGCGGAGGATCGGCGAGGCTACCACTGTTTGGTTCCGGGGCCACCCTTGACGGGGCCTGCCACATGCGAAGTGATCCCCCCACAGAAGTCACCTTGTTGGGGATCGACGCGCTCCTCGTCAACAAAGCAAGCGTCAAGCGCGGCCCCGTGGCTGTCATCAAGCGTGGGGAGAAGGCGATGCCGGCACGCTGGAAGTAGGCGATCGCGCTTCGTCTCGAACGGATCGCCCAGCGGGCGGAGCGGTTACCTTGTCAGGCCAAATCGCCGCAGTGGCGTTCCAACCTTTCGTCCCGGCCTGTCGTCCTTGTCTTTCCTTCACCTCAAAAAAGCAGTAAAATAGGGCCGTTTCGATAAAGAGAAGAACCGTCTTCTGTTGTTTTTGTTTCAGTCCCAACACCGAGCTGGAAAGGGTCCAATAGATGGCAATTTCAGAGGATACTGCAAATGCCTGCGCCGAAGAGGCTCAGGAAGAAGACAAGCCCTTGTCAACCGAACAGGGCGGGAATATGGACAAGATCCGCGATATTCTCTTCGGGGCGCAGATGCGCGAATATGAAACTCGTTTCGTGCGCCTGGAAGAGTCGCTCCTGAAAGAGTCCGCCGATCTGCGCGATACCGCCAAGCGGAGATTCGACGCACTCGAGTCCTACGTAAAGAAGGAGATGGAGGCTCTTCAGTCACGAGTTAAAGCCGAAAGGGACGAACGGTCGGATTTCGTGAGGCGTCTTTCACGAGATCTGAGCGAGGCCAGCGAATCTCTGTCAAAAAGGATCGGCGACCTTGACGAGCGGACTTCGCAGGCACATGGACAACTTCGAGACGAGATTTTGCAACAATCTAAAGATCTCAACGAAGAGATTCGGGTAAAGCAGGAAGAGATTTCCGACCTTCTCGAGAAACGTTTCCAGGAACTGCGTAACGTCAAAACCGATCGCGCGGCGCTGGCAACCCTCTTCCACGAAGTCGCCCTGAGGCTGAAGGACGAATTCAAGGTCGTTACGGCGGGGGCGTAACCGCCGAGGCGGTCGGTTGCATGCCGGATGAGAGAACGACCAACGGCCGCAAGTCCGCCAACGATGCCTTCGGAGAGCTGCGCGCTCTCCTCGTGGGGCCAGAACGGGAAAAAATCCAGCAATTGCAGGATCGTCTTGACGATCCGGTTGCACGCGCCGAGGAGATCCGCCGTGCATTACCCGACGCCATTCGGCAGGCGGGTCGCAGTCACAAACTTAGACTAGTCTTACAGCCAATTATCGAAGATGGCATCCGCATTTCCGTACAGCGGGACCCCGCGATTCTCGCTGACGCACTTTCACCGCTGATCGGCGAAACCGTTCGTAAAGCTGTTTCGTCCGCGCTTCAAAGCATGCTTCAGACGCTGAACCAAGTTCTGGAGCAGAGCCTTTCGCTAAGGAGCGTGCGTTGGCGATGGGAGGCGCTCCGGACGGGCAGGTCGTTTGCGGAAATCGTCTTGCTGCGCAGCATGCTCTATCGTGTGGAACAGGTCTTCCTGATTCACAGGAAGACCGGTTTGCTGCTGGCTCATAGCGCCGTTGATGATGCTGTGGTGAAAGATGCGGACCTGGTCTCCGGAATGTTGACGGCTATTCAGGATTTTGTTCAAGATTCGTTCGGAGGTGGGCAGGGCCAGCAACTCGACACGCTGCAAGTCGGAGAATACGCGGTGTGGATTCAATATGGTACCCAGGTGTTGCTTGCCTGCGTCATCCGTGGCGCGCCCCCGAAGGCTCTGAGCAGTGTATTTGAGTCGGCACTGGAACGGATCAGCGCCGAGCACGGGGTGAACCTAGGAACGTTCGATGGCGATGCCAGTCCGTTTCATTCAGCCAAGAAGCATCTGCGGGCCTGCATTCTGGGACAGGCGCCGGGTCAGCCGCAGCAGTCGATGCTTCTTTGGCTCGTACCCTCGTTTCTTGCCCTTGCTGCGTCTTTCTGGCTCTTTACATCCGTGCGCGAGAACTTGCAGTGGAACCAATACATCCAGAAGTTGGGGCAGGAACCCGGAATCGTCATCACCCACACGGAGAGGCGCAGCGGAAAGTATCACATCTCGGGATTGCGTGACCCGATGGCTCACGATCCCGGAGCGCTGCTGCAAAGTGCGGGCTTTCCGTCTGACCGGGTGAGTTTTCAGTGGCAGGAGTACTTGTCGAACGACGAGCCCTTCGCAGCCCTCCGGGAACTGCGTGCCGCCACCAATCGCGTGGAAGCTAAGCGTATTCATTTCCGTCCGGACAGCGCGCAGATTGCCCTAGAGCAACTCGAGTCGGTCGATAATGCTGCAGGAGAAATCCAGCAGCTCTTTGTCATTGCAAAGCGAGCCGGTAAGTCCCTGCGCATTGAGATTGTCGGCCACACGGACGATTCCGGAACGGAAGCGCGGAACGCGCAGCTATCGGAGGAACGGGCGGTGGGGGCTAAGGTAGCGCTGGTCTCCGCCGGCGTCCCAGCGGCTCGATTCTCGAGCCGGGGAGTGGCCACCACTGAACCTCTGAGCAAAGGTTCCTCGGAGAACGACCGAGCTTTCAACCGAAGCGTGACGTTGCGCGTTCTATCGGAGGAATGACAATGCTGGCACAGCCGGCAACGGTACAGAAGAAAATCTGTATGTTGGGGTCATACGCGGTCGGTAAGACCAGCCTCGTGCGGCGCTTCGTCGAGAGTATATTCAGTGAGCGCTATCTAACGACTGTGGGAGCCAAGATCGATAAAAAACTGGTCTCGGTCGGAGAGCGGGACGTTACGCTCATTCTTTGGGATCTTGCGGGCGAAGACGGTCTGGAGCAGGTGAGGCCTTCGCATCTGCGCGGCGCATCGGGCTACATTCTGGTGGCCGACGGCTGCCGGCGTTCGACCCTCGACCATGCGGTGACGTTACAACGAAAGAGTGTGGCGGCGCTAGGGCCGGTCCCATTCGTTTTCGCTCTGAACAAGAGCGACCTTTCCACGGAGTGGGAGGTTCATGACGCGGATTTCCAACAGCTTTTGCAAACCGGCTGGATGTGTTATCGGACCAGCGCGAAGACAGGTGCGGGAGTCGAACAATTGTTCCTGGATTTGGCGAAGAACATGCTGAGTGGAATGGATGAGCCCGGCTTCGATTGACGTCGAACTTCTAGCTGCTCTCGGTATCTCGGTACTGGAGAAAAGCGAAAATGCCTTCGTCCGCCTCATTGGTACGCCACCGCCGTGGTTTGACCGCATCTTTTCGGGTTCGCGCTCACCGGAGAACCTGGTCGACTTCCGCGCATCCAGCCCGTTCCTACAGGAATTTCTGACCGACGCTGCCGACGTCTGGGAGCGCGAGGAAGGCCGGTTGGACTCCGGTGACTGGACGCAGCGGGATGAGGATGGAAAGGAGCGTGGTCTGGAAGCCTGGGCCGTTAAGTGCAGCAATAGAAAGTTCCTTTTGGTAAAGCTCTGCGACGCTGAGTTCGAACAAACACGAGCCGCGTTCCAGAAGGCCAGAGAGTTAGGTTTGTCTTACGAATCCCTGGACCGGACGCACCGGCGCCTAGCTGACTCGAAACAGCGGCTGGAAATGCGGAATCGGGAGGTGGAGCGGATTAATGACTTGAAGAGCGAATTCCTCGCGAGCATGAGTCACGAATTGCGGACACCTCTCAACGCAATCATCGGATTCTCCAGCCTCATGGCTGAAGAAAGCGCCGGGAAGCTAAACGACGAGCAGAAAAGCTACGTCCAGCACGTGCAGCGCGCCTCCAAGCACTTGTTGGATCTGATCAACGACATCCTGGATCTTTCGAAGATCGAGGCGGGTTATCTCGAACTGAAGCCGACAAGATTTGAACTGGTCGATGCTCTTGCCGAGGTGCTCTCGACGATCCGTCCTCTATCGCGCGCCAAGAACATCCAGTTGATGTTTCCACAAAACTCCACACAACTCGTCTACGCGGACCGCATCCGCTTCAAACAAGTCCTATATAACCTTCTCAGCAACGCCATCAAATTCACTCCGAACGGCGGCGAAGTATCGGTGCGCTGCTCCCAGGACGATTCTTTTCTGACGATTGCCGTGAGCGATTCTGGGATCGGCATCCCCGCGGAAGAGCAGGTGGCCATTTTCGAGAAATTTCACCAGGTGGTCTCGAGCTCGAGCGGTACAAAGGAAGGGACCGGACTGGGCCTCACCATAACGAAACGTCTGGTGGAACAGCACGGCGGACGAATATGGGTCGAAAGCCAGGTAGGTCTGGGCAGTTGTTTTTCTTTTACGCTGCCGATCCAAGCCGAAGCCACGGGCACGGAGGGGGGACAGCAAGCCGTGCCATCCGCGAGTTCCCTGCAATCGGCCGGCCAGAGTGAAACGCGCCTCAAGGTTGCGATTGTGGAAGACAATGCGTCCAACAGGACTCTCATCGAAGCGATGTTGAAGCCGTCGTATGCCGTGGACAGTTACCCGACTGGGCCTGAGGCCTTAGACGCATTCAAGCGCGAGCGGCCAGATCTGGTACTTCTCGACATTTCACTGCCAGGAATGAACGGCTTGGAAGTTCTGGCGCGAATGCGTCAGGATGAAGCTCTCCAATCAGTTCCTGTCATCGCTGTGACCGCCCATGCCATGTCCGGTGACAAGGAGAAATTCCTGTCAGCAGGTTTCAATGGATTCGTCGCGAAGCCGATTACGGGGAGATCAGTCCTCCTAAACGCGCTGCGGCAGGCCGCTGAAGCGAGTAGCCACCGGCGTTCTTGACCGGACTGTATTCATTGTCCGTCAGGGTGGTCCTGAACTTGGGCGCTGGCTCGCTGATGGTCCCGCAGAATAACCCAAGAAAGCCGTACTTGCGATGGGTTCGCTCTGCACTGTCGCATTCCCGCGGCAACATCGTACGAGGGCACATGACCGAGCGCCACAATCTGGTGTTCTCTTGTCATTGGGCCGGCAAGATTGGCTAGTGACGCGCAGGCGGTGGATGCCGGGTTCTGGGACGACTTGAACGGTTTGTGAGCTGACTTGAGGTCCACCCGGCCCCTTGTGAATTCCACAGACGTTACACGCCAGCATGTGGCTGGGTTTCATTCCTGAGACTGGAGTCGCAGATCTGACGCAGATGTCCCTGCTCGCCGAGTTGTGCCATCATCATTTAGGAGCAAAGTTCGCAAATGACGATAGCCGTCATCGACGATGATCTACAGACCTTGGCCCTGGTCGCAGCGGGCCTGAAGCAGAAGGATCTCGAGATCATTACCGTTGATGACCCTGTCAAGGGGCTCGAGATCGTTAGGTCTCGCCGCCCGCAAGTCGTGCTCCTTGATCTGATGATGCCAGGCTTGGGTGGCCTCGAGGTACTCGATCAGATTGTGGCAATCGACCCAGCGATAGACGTCATTCTGATGACCGCACATTACTCCACCGAATCGGCTGTTCAGGCGATACAAAAAGGCGCCTGCGATTACTTTAACAAGCCCATCTCCATGGAGCGCCTGCGGGAACGAATAAGCCAATTGATCGAGGGCGCCGAGCGTCGCGCGAAAGCGCAAAAGCTTGAAGAAGAGCTGCTGGAGGCATGCCGCTTTCAGGGAATTATCGGGCGCAGTCCTTTGATGCTCGAAGTCTTCGGCCGGATCCGACGGGTAGCTCCTCACTTTCGCAGCGTACTGCTGACCGGCGCGAGCGGTACCGGCAAGGAATTAGCGGCGAAAGCCCTGCACCATTTAAGCCCGGCTGCAGCCGGGCCATTTGTTGTATGTAACTGCGCGGCTTTGCCGCAAGAATTGATCGAGAGCGAGCTGTTCGGATACGCCAAGGGCGCTTTCACGGGTGCGACCAGTGACAAAGCCGGCATGTTCGAGTTCGCAAGCGGCGGCACGCTGCTCCTGGATGAGATCGGCGAGATGCCGCTGATGGCGCAGGCTAAGCTTCTTCGCGCCGTCCAGAACCAGGAGATCCAGCGCGTTGGTTCGCCGGCTCCTCGCAAAGTGAATGTTCGAATCATCGCTGCCACGAATCGGAACTTGCGCGAACTGGTGGCCGGCAATCGCTTCCGCGAGGACCTGTTCTTTCGGCTCTCGATGGTAGAAATACAGCTTCCCGGTTTGGTTGAGCGGAAAGAGGATCTGCCTTTATTGGTAAGGCATTTCATCGAAGAGTTCGCACACATGTATGGGAAGCCAATAGACGGTCTCACTCATCGGGCAGCGGTCGTTCTGAGTCGCTATCCATGGCCTGGCAACATTCGGGAATTGGAGAATGCCATTGGATACGCCTGCATGATGGCTGATGCCGGCTCTATCGATGTTCACCACCTTCCGGAGGCCCTTCGCGCAGGTGTGCCAGCGGCGATTCGCGGCTCTGTTGAGCTCGTATCGATCGACGAGATCCAACGCACTCACGCCCGGCGCGTGGTGGATTACTTCGGAGGAAACAAAGCTAGGGCAGCGGAGGTATTGGGAGTCAGCCGGGCAACGCTTTACCGGTTTCTCTCAGGCGCCCACGCCAAAACCCAGCATGCCGGAGGGAGCGAGTCTTAAGACAAATACTTGATCAACATCACCTCATTGCCCTTTTGGCTGTAGAGTACTTCATCGGCGAAGTTTCTGGTCATCAGGATCCCGAATCCGCCGGGCCGCATGCCCAACTTGTCCCGGATCTCGGAGTGCTCGAAGGGGGTGCCGGGGCGGTTTGAGACTGCGGCGTGCGGTAGGTTTTCGAAGGAGAAGCCCTCGCCCGGATCTCGGATATAGTACATGATGCTGCGCGCGCCTCGCATGTAAGTCAGGCTGACCCATTGCCGCGGATCCGAGTGGCCCCCGTGCTCAATAGCATTGGTCAACAGTTCCCGGAATGCAGTGGAGACGCCTTCTCGTTCTTCGGGGTCGATATCGGCCACCAATTCGAGAAAGAACTGCGTCAAACGGTCTGCTACTCCAAGTTTGCACCGAAGCCGCAAAGAGATCCAGCCTGGACGCGCAGAGATGACCTCCACGTCGTCGGGAGCTATGGAAGCACTCAGGGCACTATCAACGATGTTGGCGATGGTCTCGCGAGAGAAGGGCTTAGTGACGTAACCGTGCGCCTGTTCGCGAATGGAAGCAACAACCCTCTCAGGCGTGCTCTCAGCGGTCATCACAACCACCATCATCTCTGGCCGCGCTGCGCGGATCTTGATCAGCAGTGCCAGTCCGTCGAGCAGCGGCATATTGATATCCGTTAAGACAAGGTCATAAGAGTGGGCTAGTACCTTAGAAAGCGCTTCCTGGCCGTTGAACGCACTTTCAATGTCGCGGTCGGCGGAGCGTAGCATTGCGTTCAGGAGAGCGTGTGTGGCGTCATCGTCATCCACAATCAGGATCCTTTTCTTCGCGACCACAGCGTCCGGGCTTGCCATGCGAACATTATGCTGCATCCGCAGTTCCAAATTCTCGTTTCAATCAAGCGGGTTAACTGCACGGGCAAAAGCTGTGGCGAAGCCAGTCCCTCCGCTGTACGGCCTGTGGCTTTTCGACAAAATTTCGATCTTTGCTGCGTCGAGAAACGCCAGACGGTTCCCGCTTCTCGTGCTTGTTGTTTCTCAGCGTCCCTGCTTATAATCGCAAAGTCGACTCCGTCCGGACACACCTCCGAAGGGTTAGGCCGCTAACACATCGGCGGACATGAACCGGTTTCCGATGGCTGCGGAGGGCGTCTATATGGGTTCTCCGTGATGAGACCGTCCGTCCATTCCCGCCAGCCGCAGAATGCTCACGAGAAGAGGCTCTTGCCAGCCCCCACGCCAATGCAAACGGCGCAGCAAAACAACAAAAAAGAGGTTCCCTTTGATCTTGACCCAAGCAAGTCGACGGTCAGCATTGAAGCCGCTTGTACTCAAGCACCCGACGGATTCCCGCCCGTCGGCGCCGTGTCACAGCCGCCGGGATGAGTCTCGATCCCCACACTGCGCGACCCTATGACGGTCTCTCGGACCGCCGGCATAGAGGCCTTCCAATGTCGCCATTCATGAGATGGTCGGGTGGAATTCGGCCCAACTTGCGTCTTTTAGCGCAATCCGATGTGGCTGTGTCTCAGGGGTGTACGAACCGAGTCTCAGATTTGAGAAACGGTGCTGCTGATTGATGTGACCCGGATGCGCTACTTGAACAAACGTCCCGCATGCGCGAGCGGTTTTGAGCTCGCTCGCGAAATATTCGGTCCACTGCATCTTGTCCCGCAGGCTCAAACGCCGGGTAATCCCGAGCAGAGGCCTGAGTCGAGGCAGAACAGGCCAAAGTTCCCGTTTGGTATCCCAAGTGCTCAAACATCGCGCGGATAACGTGCCGCGCCGATATGGCGTCTGGAAAGTGCATACGGAGGGCCGGACGGTTTACGCAATCAGGGTTGGCACAAACGCTTGGGGCCACAGTAGACGGATGCTGGGTCAGTTGTCATTGGGCTTTGTGTTTCCCAAAAACGTGGAGGTCTCGCTGCTCGAGCCCCCGGCCGTCTCACGCAGTTGTAATGGTCTGGTATTTGTGTTGCTCCCCGGTGCCGTTGCACGTCCAGCCCAGCCAAGCTGACAACGTGCTAACGAAGTTTCACTTTAGGGTCACTCAAGGAGAAGACCTCAATGTTCAAGGGTTTTAAGCAATTTATTTTCCGAGGAAACGTTCTTGATCTAGCTGTGGCGGTTGTGATCGGCGCGGCTTTTGGTGCCGTTGTCACTGCTTTGGTAAAGGACCTGATCACGCCGCTGATAGCGGCAATTGTGGGCAAACCGGATTTCTCGGCGATTCAGTTCGAGATAAACGGAAGCAAGTTCCTGGTCGGAGACTTCATTAATGCGCTTGTGTCATTCCTTCTGATAGCGATTGCCGTCTATTTTTTCGTGATATTGCCGGTAAACTCTGTGATAGCGCGTATGCGGCGCGGCGAGGCGCCTCCCGATCCGACCACAAAAGAATGCCCGGAATGCCTCAGCACAATTCCGATCGCGGCAAAACGATGTGCTTTCTGTACAACGGGACTGGAGATGAGCAGATGATAGTCCTGTGTCTTGTGACGACAAAATGCGGCAACGGTGTCATAGATGACGTCGCCCATGGTGCGTGCGGCGGGCAAAGACCCCGGTGAGCGACGCTCCGCTTTGGCGGCGGCCTATGCCTCGAGCGAACACAACGCGGAGTGACGAGATCGTGATCAAGAAATGGAGAGCGTGTGTCATCAAGAAACTTGGCAAGATTTGACGGTAAGAACAGAGCAGTTTCAGGTGACTCCCGCTGTCAAAGCAATACCAGGAGGACAATCTGAAATCTAACTTTCGTAATAGTGGAGAGCTCGCTGTATGGGCGTTTCTTATTGCCCTGTCGGTTGGGAACGCCGCTGCTGACCAGGTTGTGATGAAAAATGGTGATCGAGTTACCGGCGTCATAGTAAAAAAGGACGCCAAGAACTTGACCATCAAGACCGATCACTTTGGCGAGGTCACCACCGGCTGGGACCAGGTAGATTCCATTAGAACCGATAAGCCGGTCACCGTGGTTCTCGAGGACGGTAGGACTGTGCAGGGCACGGTTACCACCTCGAATGGGCAAATTGATGTGGCGACGCCGTCCGGAGCGGTTACCGCGGTTCCGGCTCAAGTCGCGGCAATTCGCGATGCGGATGAACAGGGGGCTTACGAGCGGCTTTTGCACCCCGGCTGGAAGCAGTTGTGGGCTGGTACCGCCAGCCTGGGCTTGGCAGGCACCGCCGGCAATGCTAGGACTCTCACTTTTACTACTGGAGTAAATGCCGCCCGTATAACCAAAACAGACAAGACTTCCGTTTACTTCAACACTATCAAGGCGTCCGCATTGGTCAACGGCAAGAATTCCGATACGGCGCAAGCGTATCGCGGTGGGGTAGGCTACGACCACAACATACGCCCTCGTCTGTTCGCGAACGTCTTCAACGAGGACGAATATGACCGCTTTCAGAACTTAGATCTCCGTTTCGTCCTCGGTGGCGGCCTCGGATTCCACGCTTTGAAGAAGGAGCGCAGCCAATTGGACTTGCTGGGGGGCATCGATTATAACCACTCGAAATTCAGCACTCCGTTGACCCAAAACTCCGCCGAATTCTTCTGGGGCGACGACTACAGCTTGAAACTGAGCGGAGCCACCTCGCTGGTTCAGAGCTTCCGGATGTTCAACAATCTGACCAACACGGGAACTTACCGCATGAACTTCGATGTGGGAGCCTCCACGAAGCTCTCGAAATGGCTGACCTGGAATGTGTTGCTGAGCGACCGTTACCTCAACCACCCGGCTCCGGGTCGAAAGACCAACGATTTTCTCTATACGACGGGAGTCGGAATAACCTTTGCCAGATAGAGCAAGGGTGAACCATAGACCAAGGGTGAACCAATGCTGAATCAAAAAGGAAAAGCACAATGATGGACGAACTGATCACTAAGATCACGGAAAGAACTGGCCTGCCGCCCGAGCAGGCGAAGCGCGCCGCGGAGGCTGTACTGGAGTTTTTGAAGGCCCGGATGCCTGCGCCGATTGCCAGCAACCTGGACAGCATCTTATCTGGCGGCGTGAAAACCGCTGAGGCCGGCGGAGGGATGCTGGGAAGCGCCACCGCAAAGCTCGGCAGCATGTTTGGAAAGGACAAATAGATATCATGAACAAATTCTTCAAGTCGCTAATTACGAGTTTCGCGCTGGCCGCGGCACTCACGTTCTCGGGAGGTGCCATGGCGTATCAGACGCCTAAGCAAGGGCCTGCCAAAACCACTACCAAGGCCGCAGCCATGCCGGCCCCGTCTGACAAGGACATCGCCGAAGCGCAGTCGAAAGGGCTCGTGTGGGTCAATATGAACACCAAGGTGTACCACAAGGATGGCCAGTTCTACGGAAAGACCAAACACGGCCAATTCATGAGCGAAGCCGATGCTCAAAAGGCAGGGTACCGTGCAGCCAAGGTTTCGGCCGTTGGCAAGAAGAAATCCAACGCAGGCAAGAAATAGATCAAAAGGAGAAACGACCATGGCTGACTTAGAACTACTAAAACAGAAATACGCAAGCGTACTGCAGTTGATCCAGAGCCGAAACGTGCGCCTGGATCACCTGCATGTGCAGGACGGCAAGCTTTTTATGCAGGGCGCCGCGCCTAACGAGGGCATCAAGAACGAAATTTGGAACGCCATTAAAACCGTGGATGCGGGTTTTGGCGACTTGACGTGTGATATCTCGATCGATTCCAGTCTACCGGCGCCCGCTCCTGGGGCACAGAAGTACACTGTCCGGCCAGGCGATTCGCTTTCGAAAATTGCGAAGCAGTTCTATGGCGATGCGAACCAGTACATGCGCATCTTCGACGCCAACCAGGATCAACTGGATGATCCAAACAAGGTCCAAGTCGGCCAGGAACTCAGTATTCCCGCCGCATAACAGGAGCGACATCATGAACTGGATGGATACCGTAGGCGGTCTGCTTCAACAGTACAGCGGCCAACAACCTAATGCTGCCGACGCCGAAACTCACTTTGATCAGGTGACCAACGCTGTTCCCTCGTCGGCTTTGGGAGGAGCTCTGGCGGACATGTTCCGTTCGAGCGACACTCCTCCTTTCGCTCAGCTCGCCGCTCAGATGTTCGGCAATGCAAACGGCTCCCAGAAGGCGAGCGTGCTGAACGAGTTGCTGTCTAGTGCCGGACCTGCTCTTCCGTCAATCCTGAGGGGGGCGGGACTCGGGGCGCTCGCTGCCAAGGTCTCCGGCGGGGAAACGATTACGCCGGAAGCCGCCGAGCAGGTCCCCGCTGAGGTCGTCCAACAAGTGGCCCAGCATGTCGAGCAAAATGATCCGTCAATCGTCGACAGGCTGGGCTCGATTTACTCCGCGCACCCCGCGCTGATTAAAACGCTCGGAAGCGCCGTGCTCGCGGTGACTCTCGCAAAAATGGCAAACCGGACGCAGAGTTAAGACCGCTGGCATTCGGCAGCACAGATCCGGTCGGGAGAGGGTAACCGGACGGGTAGCGGCATGCAACTCAGGCGCCGTCGTGGTCCCGGAGGAATACCCCGATCGGGGACTGCCGTGTCGGAATATGACGAGGGCAGATTTTACGGAAGAGATTGCTCGCGTTCTAGAGACTACGCGGAAGGATGCCAAGATCCTACTCGAAATAATCTTGGACAGCATGGTTCGGGCGTTGCGCAAGGGCGAGCGAGTCGAACTTCGCGGGTTTGGAAGCTTCAGCACGCACGTTAGGGCCGGGCGTAGGCGGTAGAATCCCCGCACCAGGGTTCAAGTGGATGTTCCGCCAAAAAGGGTTCCGTACTTCAGGCCAAGCAGAGAACTGAGAGCTTTGGTGAACGGCCTGAGCCGCTACAAACGTGCCGCGAGAGTCGAGAAGAGGTCATTCGGGAAATGATGCCGATTCGTGAGACCCTGGTACGAGCTTTCGTCGGCCAAGCCGCCATTCGGAGTGCTTCGAACCCATTCCTAATGACAAGTTTGCGGCGGTGCATGTTAGCGAAGAATGCATGACGAATTTGACAACCGAAGTGTAGGGGCGTCTCAACCCGGGTGACTACACATTGAAGATCGTGCCCGCTTCAGGGCCGCTGGTCTTGCAGAAAGTAAGCATCGAAGCCAAAAGCCACGATCGTTGAGTGAAAGTCGGAAACCAGATGAGGGGTGGTAGCGCAAGGCGTCTTCGGTTCTCCGTTAGCCAGTTACCGGCAGACACAAGTCTGGGAACCGAAAGACGACGGTCAGTTGGTGGTAGATATTGCAGAAAGGAGAGATCATGTCTCTGGGAAGAAGAGCCGGTGCCGAGCTGGTCGGCACGTTCTGGCTGGTTTTTGGGGGCTGCGGCAGTGCCGTTCTCGCGGCCGCGTTTCCAAACGTTGGTATCGGCCTGCTCGGCGTCGCCTTGGCGTTCGGGTTGACGGTTCTGACAATGGCCTACGCCATTGGCCATGTTTCAGGTTGTCATCTGAATCCGGCAGTATCGATAGGATTAGCCGTTGGAAAGCGGTTCCCCGTGTCAGAATTGCTCGCTTACATCGTGGCACAGGTGGTCGGTGCCATAATCGGAGCCGGTGTTTTATTCGTCATTGCGAGCGGCAAAGCAGGTTTTGATTTGAGCGGTGGTTTCGCATCCAATGGATACGGTGTACATTCGCCAGGCGGATATTCGCTGGTCTCGTGCCTGACAGCGGAAGTGGTGTTGACATTCATGTTCCTCATCATCATTCTCGGAGCGACCGACAGGCGGGCTCCGCAAGGCTTTGCGCCGATAGCAATTGGCCTGGGCTTGACGCTCATTCACCTAATTGGGATCCCAGTCACTAACCTTTCCGTCAATCCAGCGCGCAGCACCGGTCCAGCGGTGTTCGTTGGCGGGTGGGCTCTTGAGCAAGTTTGGCTGTTCTGGATCGCTCCAATTCTTGGAGCTGCGCTCGCGGGATTGGCTTACCCAGCACTCACTGGCGAATCGACAACCGCCCGAAGCAAAGCGGCCGCTTAGGACGGTCGAGCATTACGCAGGTAAAACCATCTGTGGTGGTTCCGCTGTGGGCCACAGAATCGAAAGGAAGGAAGAAACGTTCTATGTTACACATGATCGGACACGCCATCTTCGGGCTGGTGATCGGGTTAGTGGCTCGCGCCGTGATGCCAGGTCGGCAGCATATGGGTTTGATAATGACCATGATTCTGGGCCTGGTTGGCGCATGGCTGGGAGGCTTGATCGGCCGAATGACTGGTATGTACAAAGAGGATCATCCGGCGGGCTTCTTGATGGCGTTCGTGGGAGCGGTGATTGTGCTGTTTATTTACTCGTTTGCTGTTTCCTGATTCTTTGGGTGCGACTGTGAGGTCGCCCCGAGATCAGAAATCTACAAGTAATCCATTGTCAATACCAAGTGACCGCTGGCTGGATCGCACGGCCACGCGGGAAGGAGTCCTATGAAAATCGTGAGTTATCTGATTGCGCTGCTGCTCGCGCTTTCGCTCGCAGCGGCACCCGCCCAGAAAGAAGGGGCGAAGGGGGCAAAAAAGACCGCAGCGGCCGCAAGCGCAAAAGCAGCCGACCTTGTGGACATCAACTCCGCCACCGCCGAACAACTGCAGGTGCTGCCAGGAATCGGTACGGCCTACGCGGACAAGATCATTAAGGGGCGCCCGTATCGTGGCAAGAATGAGCTCGTTGACAAAAAGATCATTCCGCAGGCCACCTACAACAAGGTCAAGAACCTCGTCATCGCGAAGCAGAAGTAGCACCAAGGATCGCGGAGAGCGTTTAGCGGATGATCGGCGGGTTCTGCGAGGGATGAGAAGGAAAGTGCTTCCGGCTTTCCTGGGTTATTCACGCCTTCAATTCCGCTGATCGCTTAACGTCTGACGTTCCGGCGGCAGTCCTCCGGCCGGCTCACGAGATGTTCGGGCGCTAGTGCACTTCCTGGACGGTATCCGCAAGCGTTCTCATCAAAGGAGGCAGGCAGCATGGACTGGCTGGGGACCTGGGGCACGGCGATGGGAGCGGCATGGCTCTCCGGCGTGAAGCTGTACGCTAGCGTGCTCACGCTGGGCTTGCTCGAGCACTTCGGATTTGCCAGCCTCCCCGGTGAGCTGCGTATTCTGGGCCAATGGTGGGTCATCTCCGTAGCTGGTCTGCTGTTTCTAGTTGAGTTCGTGGCTGACAAGATCCCTGCCGTCGATTCCGCCTGGGATGCTGTTCACACTTTCATTCGGGTCCCAGCGGGAGCAGTGCTCGCAGCCGCCGCTTTCGGTCAATTTGACAACCGGATCCGTTTGTTGGCGTTTCTATTAGGTGGCGGAATCGCGCTCACGTCTCATGGGACGAAGGCGGCCGCGCGTCTTGCCGTGAATGCATCGCCCGAGCCCTTCACCAACATCGCGCTCAGTGTCGTTGAAGACGGCGGCAGCATCGGATTGTCTCTGCTTGCTGCGTTCCACCCGGTAGTGACGCTCATGATCGTCGCGGTGTTCGTCCTGCTCGGTGTGCTGATCGTGCGCAAGCTTGCGCGCGGAATTCGAGGCCTGTTTAGCGGTTCGCGCGCCTAGTGACAAATGTTAGATAGAGGCCTAAAGTGAAGAACCTCGTGGCTCTCGCCGGGTTTGTGGGACTGGCCTTCGGACAATGCCGCCAGGCAGCGTGCTTATCATTGGGTTCCTGGGCGGGTTCGAGCACTGGAATGATGAGCACCGGAGCGCCGCCGTGAAGTTGCTATATGACGCACTCGACACGAACGGCGACGGTCGCCTGGATGCCGCGGAATGCGCGTCCGCGCGGATCGTCTCATATGGGCAGAGTTGGGGTGGCGGAGCCGTCTCGAGACGGCGCGCACGCTCGAGAAATGGGGCCGTGCCTGTTCTGCTCACGGTGCAGGTGGACAGCGTTGGGCTGCGCGACAGCCGCATACCGGCGAATGTGCGGGCTGCAGCGAATTTCTATCAGCATGACTCTTCACGATTCAGGGCGTAGCGAAATCCATGCCGCCGACCCCAGCCGCACACGAATCCTGGGAAATTTCCGGTTCAGCTACCTGTTCCAACCGGTGCATCCATCGGCGTCCTGGGTACGCCGAAAGCGTGGGGCCATCCACGCGAAAATGGACTGGACCTCGATGTATGGGCGCAATTCGAGCAATTGGTAATGGAGGCGATTTGAGGTGACTACGATATTCAGGCGGGTGGCGGTGTTGCAACTGGTGTTCGGATGTTTGGCGTCGGCCCAGGTAAAGCGCGAACTCGAGGTGAAAGCGAATGACGTCTGGACAGACACCACGATGGAGGTAGGTGCGGGAGACACGATCCGCATTACAGCCACCGGTCGCCTTCAGTATGCCGACACTGCGACGCCATGCAACCCCGGAGGACTACCACGCGGTTGGATGGACCTGCTCCGTCAATTGCCCTATAACGGAGCAGGTCGCGGGGCACTGGTCGGGCGCATTGGCGATAGTGCGGCGGCGCGGGCGTTTTTGATCGGGCCTCGGACCGAACGGTCCGCTCCTTTATCGGGACACCTGTACTTAGGCGTCAATCAGGGGAACAACGACCGCGCGGATGGCTCCTATCATGTGGTCATCGAGAAGGTTGCGGCCGTAAACGCAGGACAGAAGGTCAAGCCAACTGAGGCCCCGCCGTTTCCGCAGGACCTACTCGATAAGATTCCCACTCGCGTGCTGGACGCCGGGGGCAACCAGGGAGACCGCGTCAACTTCATCATTATCGGCTCAGAGCAGAAAGTGCAGGCCGCGTTCGCCGCTGCTGGGTGGTCCAAGGTCGATCCCACCAAGAAAGATGCAGTCATGCGCGGGTTCCTGTCGAGCCTTTCCAAGCAGGCCTACGTAACCATGCCCATGAGCGAGTTGACGTTGTTCGGGCGCGTGCAGGACTACGGCTATGCGCAAGGCGACCCAGTTCGGGTTGTCGCATCGCGCCATCACTTCCGAATCTGGAAGGCGCCGTTCACACTGGCGGGCCAGACGGTATGGGTCGGCGCGGGCACACACGACATCGGCTTCGACCGCGACCAACGGAACAACGGCCTCACGCACAAAATCGATCCCGACACCGACAAAGAGCGCGACTACATTGGCGAGAGCCTTCAGCAGAGCGGGATGGTGACAAAACTCGATTACGCTCAGTTCGCCAACCCGGTAAAGGAAGCGAAGACGGCCCACGGCGAGGCATTCCACTCGGACGGGCGCACGATGCTGATCTACCTGGCTGCGGATGAGACAGATTTTGCTCCGCGATTCGCGGACCTTTTCTGTTCGGTGCTGAAGCAGAATAATCCGGACGCCGGCGAGTGGGGCACGTGCGACCAGTACATCGATGGAGCTGGGCGGACGGACCTCAAACTGGCAGCGGTTCCGACGACCTACCGCGTGGTGATCGTGCCAGGTTTGATGAGTTCGTGCTTCGCAGACTCACCCGCGTTCCTGGAAGGACAGAAGTCGCTCAAAGAAAACTATGGTCTGAGCGTGGAATTATTATCAGTGCCGAACGACGCGAGCGAGGATAACGCAAAGATTATTGCGAAGGCTCTCCGCGAATGGGCCCAGGCAGACCCACGGAAATTCATCCTCGTGGGATACAGCAAGGGTGCACCTGATCTCCAAGTGGCCTTGGCCAAGGAACTTGACTTGGCGGCGCTGGCTGCGGCGATTGTTTCTGTCGCTGGAGCGGTCGGCGGCTCGCCGATTGCGGATGCACTCCCGCAGATGGCGGAACGATATGTAAGCCTGTATCAATTAAAGGGATGCCAAGGCGATCTCGCAGCTGGATTCAGGAGCCTCAAGACGGAGACGCGGCACGCCTTCTTGGCAAGCTATCCACGGACACCGGTCCCAGCATATTCGGTGGTGGCGAAAGCGGACAAAACGCGAATATCCAAGTCGCTCCTGCAAACATGGCAGCTGCTGACGGCCTTCGGTGCAGTTCAAGATGGACAACTGCTTCTTGAAGACGCGATTTACCCCGATGCAAAATACCTTGGCGCAGTGCTCGCGGATCATTTCGCTATTGCCTTGCCTTTCGATAAGTCGAACGCCGGAGCGATCAGGGCGGGAATGGACAAGAATAAGTTTCCGCGAGCTGCGCTCCTCGAGGCAATCGTGCGTTTCGTCACGAACGACCTCGAAAGTTCGGCGCAAGCACAGTGATAGCCGTCGAGGACTCACGTATAGCGAGCATCCTGTCCACGAACACGAAGATTTCCCTTAGGAAAGTCACGTCGCTGTGTGGGGTTGCAGGAGCCCACAGTTTGGCCGGAGCAACGGCCAATTAACTGAGCAGTTGGAACCCGGCTGCAACACGGTGTACCCGACCACGTTCGCTCCGACAACGGCGCGGAAATGACCGCGCGGCGTGTGAAGCAGTGGCTGCCGACGGTGGGGACACGGCCGATGTTTATCGAACCGGGCAGCCCTTGGGAGAACGGCTACTGCGAATCGTTCAACGGGAAGCTACGGGATGAATGCCTGAATGGAGAAATCTTCTACTCCCTGAAAGAGGCGCAGGTGGTGGTGGGAATGTGGCGGAAGCATTACAACACCGTGCGTCCCCATAGCGCGCTGGGCTACCGCCCGCCGGCGCCGTTGAGCTGGATAACTGCAGCCTAGGAGCGCAAAAGGTTAAGCAGCATTATGGGATGCGAGGGCTCTGCCCTCGCGCTCCCGGGATTTACCGCTTTCCCGCCAGAATGGCACCGCACGGGGGCGGCGTTGCCGCCCCAGCCATTCCGGCCGCTGGGTCGGCGCTCGAGTTGCGTCTCCGCAGAGCCCTTATAGTGGCTCCGAAGGAGAGATGTTGAGAAAGGGTTTTTCCACAGTCGTCGCGGCCGCGAGCTGTGGAAAAGGCGCTCTTGTCCCCGGCTGGCACTATATGGCAGCTTTGACAAGGGCAGGCACCCCGCCGCTACGAATCGCGTTGCCCGACACTCGATGTCCGAGGGTAGAGCTCCGAGCGGCGGGATGCACTTTGCTTCCAAACGAATTCTCAGATGTCGTCTGGAGGTGGCTAAGAAGACTCTACTATAAGGCCTTCGCGGAGGCAAAGTCGCCTGCCCGTATCTCAACTGGATAGGAGGAAGACCATGGAAAGTGAATTCGCTGCATTTGTCGCAATCGATTGGGCTGACCAAAAACACGCTTGGGTCCTGCAACTACCGGGGTCATCGGATCGGGGGAACGGAACGATCGATCATACACCCGAAGCAATTGACGTTTGGGCAGCCGAACTGCGGCTGCGTTTCGGCGGGCAGCGGATCGCCGTTGCTCTCGAGCAGTCACGAGGACCCTTGGTGTTTATGCTGACCAAGTATGAGCATCTGGTCATTTTTCCTGTTCACCCGACAGTCCTGGTGAACTACCGGAAGAGCTTTCGGCCCTCCGGAGCAAAGGACGATCCGAGCGATGCCGGGCTCCTGCTGGATGTCCTGATGCTTCACCGCGACAAGCTCCGGCAATTGGACCCGGACACCTCGGAAACGCGGACCTTGCAATTTCTGGTGGAGGAACGCCGAAAGCTTGTACATGAAAAGACGCGCTATTCGAATCGGGTTACCGCGCATCTGAAGATGTACTTCCCTCAGGTGCTCGCCTGGTTCGATGAAATCGGATCCAATATTGCGGCTGAGTTCCTGGAGCGGTGGCCCAGTCTCGAAAAACTCCAGCGGGCCAGGCCGGCCACCATCGAACGCTTTTTCATCGACCACAATAGTCGCGATTCCGAGCGCATCGCGGAACGGCTAGAGCAAATTCGAAGGGCGGTCCCTGCGACCACCGACACCGCAGTCGTCATGTCGTGCAGTGCTGCCATTGTTGTGTGGGCGGGGTTGCTGAAGCAGGTTTTGGCTGCCATCGCGACTTATGACGAGAACATCGACGAGCTCGCCCGCGCGCATCCGGATTACGCTTTGATGAAATCCTTTCCCGGTGCCGGACCAGCCCTGATCCCGAGGCTGATTGCAGCGATGGGAAGCCGACGGGACCGGTACCAAGGTGCCTACGAACTGCAGTGCTACAGCGGAATTGCTCCTGTTGTCGCAAGTAGCGGCCAGCAACGCTGGGTGCACTGGCGTTGGGCCTGCCCCAAGTTCTTACGGCAAACCTTTCACGAATGGGCGCTCCACTCGATCGCGTACTCGCAGTGGGCACGAGAGTATTACGAGCAACAGCGGGCTAAGGGAAAACGTCGCAACACCGCGATCCGCTCACTCGCGTATAAATGGATTCGCATCCTGTTTCGTTGCTGGAAGGAACGCAAGCCGTACGATGAGATTGCTTATCAACACGCCCTCGCGGCTCGCAGACCGAAAAAGCACTCTGCGCCTCAACCTGTGGAACTAGGGTGGAAAAATGTTGCTGGCTTCAGCAAACTCGTGGTCCCAGGTGCTTGACGGAAGACCTCAGATATCTACCCTC
>Ga0310810_10000224_pt1 | contig 57506 bp, 54 predicted proteins | sample NCmetagenome_FD_207641 | JGI IMG/M metagenome (GOLD analysis project Ga0310810, IMG submission 207641) | Soil microbial communities from experimental microcosm in Duke University, North Carolina, United States - NC | ecosystem: Engineered > Artificial ecosystem > Soil microcosm > Unclassified ...
CCAACTCGCGAAGCTTGTGGGAGTGACCTCGCGCGGTATGCATCTCATCATGCGTAATCCGATTTGGACGGGATGGCGAGTGATCGACAAGAAACGGGACTCCTCTGCCGCGGGAAGATATTCGAACGCGAACGGACGCCAAGCTGACAGGCGAAAAATCGCAAGGGCACCCGAGGAGATCATTCGGACAAAAGTCATCCAGGAACCGCTGATTTCGGATGAAGAGTTCCAGTCGGTCCAGAAGATCATGAACCTCAAGCAGGCACGACACTGGCGCACCCAGCCGGACCTTGAACGCCGCTTTACCTATAACGGCTTCCTTACCTGCGCAGTCTGCGGACAGATAGTACACACTGCTCTTGCGAGAAGGGATTACTACGCCTGTAAGGGGAGGCGAACGGAGCACGTCTGCTCGACGAGGTACATGGCGCGGGAAAAACTCGAGGAACGGCTAGATTCGATGTTCGCAGAGCAGTTAACCCGTGCAGCCTTCCTGGAGAACTGCATTGAGCAATTGAGTAGTCACCGACAACAGGATGATTCCACGGTTCGCATTCGGAGGCTCACGGCGGAAGTCAACAGCCTACGCGAGAAACGGAATCGCATCCTAGAAGCATTTTTCGATGGCAACATCTCCCGAGAAGAACAAAAATCGCGGCTGGAGGCAATCGACAAGGACATTCGGCGCGCACAAGACCTGTTGACTCGCACTAACCCACCGAGTTCTGCAAATCTGCAATCGCTCGTAGAGAGCTTTGCCCCCTTGGTGGAATGGCGATACTGGACGCGCGATCAGAAACGCTTAGTTCTGGCGGCTCTCATCCCAGATATTCGGGTTGCTGACTACAAGATAGCGGCACTTGGAATCGACCCAACTGTCTTCAGCAATCAGAATACCCGCATGGACATGGATTCATGGCCGCAGCCAGCATGAATCGCGCAGGAAATGTCAACGACATTGAGGCGCGTGCGATGCAGACGGTCTCGTCTTCCAAAGGCTGACGCATGACCTCAAGCACGTTGCGCGGAAACTCCGGAAGTTCGTCGAGAAAGAGAACTCCGTTATGCGACAGAGAAACTTCGCCTGGCCTTGGGACTACCCCGCCGCCGATCAGTCCAGCATCGGAAATGGTATGGTGCGGCGAACGGAAAGGTCTTATCCCGACCAGACCTGCTCCCGAATCCAGAACACCGGCGACGCTGTGAATCTTGGTCGTCTCCAGCGCTTCTTCAAACGTGAACGGGGGCAGAATTGTCGGGATGCGCTTCGCAAGCATAGTCTTGCCGGATCCCGGCGGCCCAATCATCAGAATGTTGTGCCCGCCCGCGCAGGCCACTTCCAAAGCGCGCTTGGCGGTCTGCTGTCCGCGAACGTCTTTGAAGTCAACTGGGAAGTGCTGCCCTTCGCTCAGGAGCTGCTGCTGATTGATGGCGATCGGCATGATGCCGTTCCCGCTATTCACAAAATGAACAACGTCGATGAAAGATTTCACCGGGTAAACCGAGATGCCGCTTACCATGGCTGCCTCTTTTGCATTTGTTTCAGGTACTACGATGCGGGAGATGTTTCGTCCTCGGGCTTCTATGGCGATGGGCAGGGCGCCACGAACGCTGCGTATGCCGCCATCGAGCGAAAGCTCGCCGACGAATAGACAATCCGAAATTTCTTTCTTATTCAGGCCGCCGTATGCGCCCAGAATTCCGAGCGCCATGGGCAGATCAAAGCCGGAGCCTTCTTTCTTGATGTCGGCAGGCGCCAGGTTGATGGTGATGTGAGTCAGCGGAATGTCGTATCCGCAATTGCGCAGGGCGGCGCGGACCCGGTCGCGGCTCTCGCGGACGGCGGCGTCGGGCAGGCCCACCGTGTGGAAATGATCTTCGTCACACTTGACGCCGGAGACATCGACCTCGACTTCGATGATATTGGCATCGATGCCATACACAGCGGCGCTGAGGGTCTTATAGAGCATCGTCGGGCCTGTGGGCAGCTATCTTAGCGCGCAAGTGCCCACAGCCTTTGTGACAATGTCACAACCGACGTGTGACGTATGACCTTGCGGCTGAGGAAATCGTGAGTTAGAAGTTTGAGGTCACAAATTGTGACCTCAAAGATAGGCCGAGGGGGCCGCCGTTATCTGCCTTTGGCTTTCACTGAACACGGTGCAATCATGGCCGCCACGGTATTGAATTCCAGGCGCGCGATCCAGATGAGCATCTTCGTAGTTCGCGCGTTCGTGCCATGCGGGAAGCGGTGTCGGCTAATCAGCAAATTGTTGCAAAACTTGCTGAACTGGAACATCGTCTCGAAAGCCATGATGGAAAATTCAGGATCTGGTTCACGCAATTCGAGAGTTGATGGTCCCACCAACGCCGACTCGCCGCAGGATCGGCTTCGAGACACCGACCGGGCTGATAAGGACAAACGCGAGAATGCTACGGCTGGCGCAGAATGCGTAAACTTGAGGTTGCGGACTACAACCCCAACGTCCGAGCGGTTGCAATCTACCGCTCCACCGCCATCGCGACCGCATTGCCTCCGCCCAGGCATAGCGCAGCAATTCCGCGGTGTACATCGCGGCGGATCATCTCGTAAATCAGTGTCACCAGAACGCGTGCGCCGCTCGCGCCAATAGGGTGGCCAATTGCGACTGCGCCGCCGTTTACGTTGACCTTCTCAGGATCAAGCCCAAGCTCACGCATCACACCTAGCGCCTGCACAGAAAAAGCTTCGTTCAATTCGTACAGGTCCACGTCACCGTTTTTCCAGCCGGTCTTTTCCCATATCTTGCGGACCGCACCCACCGGGGCCATCATCACCCATTTTGGATCGACACCACTGGTGGTTTGTGCAACGATGCGCACCATCGGCTGAGCGCCCAACTCGCTCGCAGTCGCCGCACTCGTGACAACCACCGCAGCCGCCCCATCGTTCACGCCCGGAGCATTCCCGGCAGTGACGGTCCCATCTTTCTTGAATGCCGGTTTGAGCGAGCGCAGGACATCGATAGTCGTGTCCTCACGCGGTGATTCGTCTTTATCGAAAATCACCGGAGGTGCACCCTTCTTCTTCGCGGGCAGCTCGACCGGAACCACCTGTGATTTGAAGCGGCACTCCCTGATTGCTGCCAGGGCCTTGCGATGCGAGTTGACGGCGAATTCGTCCTGTTCTTCACGTGAAATGCCGTACTTTTCGGCAACATTCTCCCCGGTGATGCCCATGTGGTAGTTGTTGTAAACGTCCCAAAGGCCATCTCGCACCATTGAGTCCACGGCTTCGACGTTGCCCATGCGAAACCCCTTGCGCGCTTGCGGAAGGAGATAAGGGGCGTTGGTCATCGACTCCATGCCGCCGGCGACAACCACGGAGCTATTGCCCGTTTGGATGGCTTGCGCTGCGAGACCAATGGCCTTGAGCCCCGAGCCACAAACTTTGTTGATGGTCATGGCACCGACTTCGGGTGAAAGTCCACCGAAGATCGCGGCCTGACGGGCGGGATTCTGCCCTAATCCAGCAGAGACCACGTTGCCCATGATGCACTCATCCACTTGTTCGGGTTTGATTCCGGATCGCTTTACCGCCTCGCGGACCACAATGGCGCCCAACTGAGGAGCGCTAAGATCGGAAAGCGAGCCCTGAAATTTTCCAACCGGCGTGCGGCAGCCTGAGATGATGACGACCTGATCGAGTTCGGCCATGATGTACTCCTGGTTCAATTTTACCGTTTCGCGCTCGGAGTTTCAGGCAAGCTACAGATGAACCTCTCAAAAACTCAAGGGCTGGAGCATTGCTCCAGCCCTCATCGTTCCCTGCCCCTTCCGTAAGAAATCAGCGATGACCGTGAAAACCGCCATGGTACCCGTGTCCGTTGTAGCCGCCGCGGAATCCACCTCCGTAGCCGTGATCCCAGCCTCGGTACCCATATCCCCGACCGCCGTAATAGCGATGACCGTAATAGTACGAACGCCCGTAGTAGCGCGGTCCGTAGTAGCCGTGGTACCAGGGTCCGGCGCCGACAAAGACGCCGCTGACGAAGTATTCAGGCCCGTAGTAGCCATATGGCGCGCAGGAGTATGGGTAGTAACCGTAGTATCCATACGCACAGACCGGGGGTCCGGCCACGTAGCCAGGACCGATCCCAACGCGGACAGCCACCTGCGCAGGCGCGGCGGCTGACAATCCCACCAGAATTCCCAACAACGCAAAGTATTTTAGATATCGCATGATTTTCACCCTTGCGGCCCCTTGCCAATTTCACGCCCCTTGGGCCGCTCAGTTATATCAACCCAGGAATGCCGTAACAGTTGCGCGGTGTAAGCGGCAGCGGAAGAATGGTTTACTTACTTCTGGCGCGCCTCAGCTTCGGCAAGCCAGCCGCGCTGTAACTTCTCCTCGGGGATGCTTGAAAGATAAGGCTTGATATCGAGGATTGGCGTCCCGTCGAGCATGTCCACGCCGCGGACGTGGAGATCTGGGCCGTCGCGGCGAAGCAGTTCGACAGTGGTAAGGGCAATTGGATTCGGGCGGCGCGGAGAACGCGTCGCAAAGAGCCCATGCGGGCGTCCCTCGTCGACGGGCGGATGGGCAATCAGGTCGTAGTCCGTCGAGCGGTCAAACTCCCAAATTACGTAGAGGTGCGAGAAGCCCTCAATGTCGAAAAGACCAGCTTCAAACTCCGGCAGAATTTTGAGCACACCTTCAGCATCGTGTTTCGCGCCCGGGCCCTTGGGGATTTGGCGGGTCTCGGTGTATGGAGTGGTGGCGTATCCGATGGGGCGAGGCGTAAACATAATCAACGTACGGAATACAAGAATACTGCGGAAAGGATCGATGCACGAACGATAATGCCAGGTTTACATCAGATCGGAAGGAATCCGTCTGCGATCGAGGACCTCAAATTCGAAGCCGAAGCATCGGCGGCGGAGGACAAACACAAAGCAGTCGGTTGGTTCCCAGTAGCAGCGATCCACCCGCAAGTCATGAATCCATTGGCGCACAGTTGGACACTGCGAAGGGGAGACCCAAGCTCCCGCGCGTGGCACTACGATCTCTGCTAAGACGGTGGCGTTCATTTCTCTTTATCAGCATGATTGTCGATTCCGGTTTCGAGCACAACGGCACAAAAGTGGTACGAGTTCTGCAGGGGATGATCCCGGTTTGTGCTCGCTGGCAAGTCCTCGATTCACGGCTGCAAACTTCGGCAACCTGGTTAAGCTTCATTACTTTGGTGTTTGAGATGTCCTTCTCATTCACTCTCTCTGAACGGAGGCGTGTCATCATGGGCGCAAATGAACCTTCGCTTCACAGCCCGCAAACCAGTTGCCGGAAAATTGAGCAGACAGGACGAGGAAGTTTTCAACCAAGCCAAGGAACTGGCGTCACTCCGGCTTGAGCAGTGCCTCGCGGACCGGCAAATCTCGCTTCCCTCGGTCACCGACAGGCCGTCCACAATGCAACTTCTAAGCAAAGTGAATCTGCTTTAGAGTAAGTCCGATTCGCCAACATTGTTGCACCCACGCCGGCCTGGATATTGCTGCATTCCTTTAGATCCCCTCTCCCTGGATATCCCATCTGGCCTGCGCGCTTTTTCCGCCTGGTTGGCATGACGGTCTCTTGCGCAAGAGAAATGAGGCGAGACCGACCGATGGCAGAGAAACACGGAGGTTTTCGGAGTTACCTCGGCCTGGAGCTTATTTCGGCGTGTGTCTTTGAGGTGGTGGCGGCGGTTGGACTCGAACCAACGACCTAGGGATTATGAGAACACAATGGGGATCTGCGGCGTTTTGAAAGTGTTCTACTCTATTTGATTCTTCAACTGGTTACAAGGCCGGCCGTCCTGTCCAAGATGGGTTCGATTTGACTAGTTCTGATCCGTTCATCATTACAGTTTCATTACGATTTCCCGATATTTCTCAAGCGCACAATATTGCGCTCGAATGAACAACTCAGATTCCGACAATGTGGGACCATCCACTGACAAAGCCGCCAGCATCGGCCCCCCATTGATTAAGGGGTTGAAAGATTGCCGGCGCGCGACAAAATCCGCCGGCAATACTCACGCCGCTGTCAGGAGCGTAGAAAAAAACTAGACCATTTCTGGCTGCACCCAACATCCAGCCAGGCGTAAAGTCACTCCAGTGACCGATAGGGCCGTATGCCGGGTAGTCGGAAATGGATATTTCGCCAAATTCGCCAACGCCCGTTTTCGAATCGTAGGCGAATATGCCGAGTTGTCCGGCGGGGACCAGGCGGTTGGCAGAAGCGATCATGGTAGCTGATCCCAGAGTTCGAAACTTTCCATCACCGGAAATCTCGCCGATGGCAATGTTGCCGTCCGGCGCATAGAAAACGATGTGTTTCCCTTTTCCTGAAAGACGCGGAGATGGTATCCCCCAGGCAGCCGCGGCCATTGACCAACCCGGACTGTAATCATTCCGATCTTCCGTGCTTACAAAAGTGCCGGTGTCCGGATCGAAACGCCCAATTGTGCCCGCACCCGCTTTGTAAAACAGAATAAAGTCGCCGTCACTGACCACAATGTCCCAGATCGCGAACTCACCCGTGTAGCGACGAATCTCGACCCACGTACTCTCGCGATTCACGTAACCAACGAGAGCATCGCCTCGATCGGAAGCATAAAAAAGCGCCAACCCATTGTTAATACGTAAAACATGGTCCCACCCAGGTCCAGGAGAAAAACCGCCTTGCTCCTCGTAGTCGCCATTGGCGCGAAATACCCCAAATTTACAGTAACCGCTGTCGGAGTTATAAAACAACAATCTGCCGTGATCGACTGGCAGCCGGTCATCATCCGGCCGCAGGCTTCGCCACATGAGTTTGGAATTCTGATGGGTACCACTGAGCCCGTAAAGCCGACCGAAGGAATGCCCAAGAGCGAAAATATCCGGGGCGTTTCCGATATCCACCCATGTCGTGTCGCAAACCTCCCTCTTCCAGTTCACGAGGGGTTTCTCAGAAAGGTTGCCCGTCGCTCCACCCGTCAACCTCCCAAGGTCGTTGAGCATATAGGCTCATTTATTAAAGCGGGAGATTGGCGTCTTTCTCTTGTCAATTCCTCATTCAAAGACTTCGTACCAATCCTGCCAGATCTGGTTAGCAGGATGGAAGAGGAAGAGCACCGAGGACGGGTTCTTGCTGTTGGCAGGCCATAATGCCGAAGGCAATTCCAACACATCCATTTGACTCACAGCGATGTATCGGGACGGTTGTCGAGGTGTCTCCCGATTCGGTGAAGGCAAACCTCCCAATGGCAGCAGCGGCCGAAGGTCGCTGGCTATTTGGGCACAAACTAGGCACAGGCGAAGTCAGCGAGTTTGTCGTGATCGAGTGTGGCCAATTCGCGATCTTAGGCCGGGTTATGAACGTTGCAGTGCCCGAAAAAGACCGCGTCAGCTTAGAAATCAAGACTGGCGTGCCGCGTCCAGTGAATCCCATAGGAACAGTCCATCTCCTGACGACCGTTTCTATCAAGGAACATTCGGTTCAACGCGGGATTCTTCAGCATCCACGTATCGGGAGCAAGGTGTACGCGGCGCATCCTTTGTTTGTTCGATGGGTAGTGGAATCGTGCCAAACATCTGATCATGAATCACCGCCCATAGTTCTGGAGGTCGGGCATCTGGACGTCTCCAACGAACCGGGGGTCAGATTAATGCCCGAGTCCTTGTTCGGACGCCACTGCGCGGTCCTCGGGAGCACAGGTGGTGGTAAGAGTTGGACCTTGGCCAGATTGCTTGAGGAGCTTGGCAAGTACAAATCGAAGGCAATTCTTTTGGATGCTACGGGGGAATTTCACACCCTTTCGGTAGTAACGAAACACGTACATATCGGCGAGCCGTGGGAAGTGGTTCAGTCCACCGAAGTGGTCTTTCCGTATCCGGAACTCACCGAAGGGGACTTACTTGCATTGCTCAGACCAAGCCCAGCGGTGCAAGCACCCAAATTGCGGAGTGCAATCAGAAGTTTGAAGCTAGCCAAGATTCTCGGTAACGAACATCAGTTGGTTACAGAAGGTGTCATCGTCAAGGCAAATTCTCTAAGACAGCCATTTGAGCAAGCCTGCGAAGAACATGCGCAAATCATCCACGATCACCGACTCAGGTTTGACATTACCAAACTCTGTCAACAAATCGAACACGAGTGTGTTTGGCCGACGGCATACGGAGGAGATGCAACTCGGTGGGGCGCAGCTGTTCAGAATGATATAGGCCACTGTGTTTATCTCCAGTCTCGCATTGATGAAATGCTCCACTCGGCTGCTCTTTCCTGTATTTTCAAGCCAGAGGAAAAAGTCTCACTGATTGATGTCATTCAAGCGTTTTTGAATGACGCTAATAGCAAAATCTTGCGAATCTCGCTCAAGTTCGTAACTGAATCGAACAACTGCCGCGAGGTTGTGGCCAATGCCATTGGTCGTTACTTGTTGGACCTAGGGCGGAGTGGAACATTCAACAAGAAACCACTCATTGTATTTTTAGATGAGGCGCATCGTTTCCTAAATCGGTGGCTAGGAGACGAGAACAGTAAATACGTGCTGGACGCTTTTGATCTCATTGCGAAAGAGGGACGAAAATTCTCGCTGGATCTCTGTCTTGCAACGCAGCGACCGCGCGATATTCCCGAGGGAGTCCTGAGCCAAATGGGTACATTAATCGTCCACCGACTCATCAATGCCAATGACCGAGAGGTAGTCGAAAAGGCTTCGGGAGATTTGGACAAAGCGGCTGCGAAATTTCTTCCCGCCCTCGCGCCAGGCGAAGCATTGATCGTTGGCGTTGGTTTCCCCATGCCGCTGGCAATTCAAATCGCACCTCCCATCGATAAGCCCAAATCCGAAGGTGCTCAGTACCAAGAGTGTTGGAAGGAAGAAGAAGTCGCTGAATGATGATGAGCTGCAAAGATGAAGCCGAAGCACTGAAACCAAGCACCGGATACGCCGTCGCAATCCTTCCCCGTAAGGCTTCCTTTCCACCCCAAGACCTTCCAAAATTGCCATCCAAAACATCAACATCCCCATAGTATAATAGTAACTATATTGTTTTCAATTAGTTACATTATAATTGCCCAAAATCACCCCTCCCCCTACCCCCACCGCCCTGTCGCGGGCCTCTTAAAACGCAGCCAAACGCAAGGAAATGCATGTCTATAGACCCCGTGAGACCCCAAAAACTACATAAAACTTGCCTTTTGTTTAACTTACGCGCAATCTAAAATGCACTCTTCAACGCTAAGTTGGGAGGGTGGCAGTGTTTCAGTGGGTAATAAAAGGAGAACTTGCCCGCGGGCCCAGGCCTAGAGCCGGCAAGAATTGGGCCGAGCAAGTGCCGAGGCCGACCGTGGACAGATGGATCACGCCTTCGGTTCGGTCAGCAACGTTGTCCAATCAAAAACGGCCGCCGGCCTGCGCACTTTGCCAATGACGGCCTTGGTGAAGGCCGAGCTCCAAAAATGGCACACTGCCGCGAAGGGCATATCAGAGTACGTCTTTTTCAATCCGCAACGTCCGCTGACATACATCCGTAGCGTGAAAACTGCGTGGCACAATGCTCTTAAGATCGCGGAACTCCCGCGGTTCCCCATCTATCAATGTCGCGCAACGTTTGCAACAAGATTGGCGGCGGCAGGCGTATCGGACACAATCATCGATCAACTCCTCGGACATTCGCGTAGGGATGTTCTCCGGTTCTACACGGCACGTGTGCCCGAATATCTCAGAGACGCAATCAATCTGCTCGATCAATTTCGACGATTAAAGGCAGAAGCGTCCGAAAAGTCGAAGATTGCAGTACTTGAGGAGGCTCGCCAAGAGAGGCCAATTCTCATAAATTAAAGCACTTACCGAGCTTTTAATTACACTTTCATTACAGTTTTAATTACAGTCATCCAGAATAGGCGGCCCACTAGGGGCGCGAACTTCCCTAATCTGCTGAAAACAAACGTCAGATTTTGGTGGCGGCGGTTGGACTCGAACCAACGACCTAGGGATTATGAGACCCTCGCTCTAGCCACCTGAGCTACACCGCCACGGTGAAGATTGTAAGGGAACGCGAGAGGAGCGACAGAAAATTGCGTTCGCGCAGGCTGCTTCGGCCGTTTCCAGCCATTCAGATTTTATCATTCGGCACCACGTTTTCGACCGCTTGCGCCCTAGCAACAAAACGGTGAGACTAGCACTCTCATGAAAGTCATCGCCGTAATCCCGGCCCGGCTGGCTTCGATGCGACTGCCACGCAAGATGCTGAGGGAGATCCATGGCCGGCCCCTGGCGTTGTGGGTTTACCAGGCTGTGCGCTCCTCGCCGCTGCTCGATGACGTGATCCTGGCCACAGACTCTGAGGAAATTCTGGACGCCTGCGGCCGGCATGGATGCAAAGCCGTGATGACCTCGGCGAAACACCGCAGCGGGACCGAACGCGTGCACGAAGTCTCGCAATCCGTGAATGCTGACGTCTATGTCAACGTGCAGGGCGATGAGCCGATGATCCGAGCCGAACACATCGCGGCGTTGGTGGAAGTGATGAAAGACTCCCACATTCCGGTTGGGACACTCAAGACTCCCGCGGCTCCCGAGGACATCTCAAACCCTAATGCCGTTAAAGTCGTCACTGATCTAAGCGGAAAAGCTTTGTATTTCTCCCGCTCGACCGTGCCTTTCGACCGCGATGGCTCGAAACCGGCGTACTTCAAGCACCTTGGGATCTATGCTTACCGCAAGTCCGCGCTCGACCGTTTCATTACGCTGCCCGAATCTTCGCTGGAACGGTCGGAGCGGCTCGAGCAGTTACGCTTTCTCGAGAACGGAATCCCGATCTACGTCGGAGTGACGCTATTCGACAGCGTTGGCGTGGATACGGAAGAAGATCTAGCCAGGGTTTCCGATATCTTGCGACCAAAGTAGAACATTCGGCATAGCAGGGTTACTTCTGCATTCTGACTTCTGCATTCTGACTTCCCACTTCACTTCCTCCTTCTTCCACAGCTTCCCCGGGGTTATACTGCGCTCAACAGTTCCTAATCTCCTCCAGGACGCGCAATCATGACCCTCCGTGCAGTTGAAGAGTTGCCCACTCAGGTTCCTGCCGACGATTTTCAGGCGCTTGAAGACAAGGTTTATCGCACTATTGAGCTGTATAAGTCGGCCCGTGAGGCGCGTTCGATCGCCGAGCGCGACGTGAATCGGCTTCGCGAGCAACTTGAGGAGCGTGAAGAGGAAGTAGAAGGCTTGCGTAAAGAACTGGTCACGCTCCGCAAAGAGCGCGAAGAAATACGCGGCCGGGTCGAGAAGATGCTGGCGCAGATCGATCGCATGGAAGAGCCGGTCGCAAGCTGACTTGCAGGGAGCAAACATGGCGACAGCCACAAAACATCCGCAGGTGCAGGACTCTGCAAATAGCAGTGTGCGGGTTGAAATTTTCGATCAAGCCTACAATCTGCGCGGCACTGACCCGGACCACATTTTGAAACTGGCCGAGTATGTGGACGCGAAGATACGCGCCGTCTCGGCTCAGACGCACACCGTCGATACTGCGCGCCTCGCCGTTCTAGCCGCGATTAACATCGCCGATGAATTTCATCTGATGAAGCGCAGAGCTGAGGGCGGCAATACGGATTCCTCGAAGCGCACCCGTCAGCTGCTCTCCGCGTTGGACGAAATCCTGGAAGATCCGCGCCGCGCCGGTTAGCGAGAGCGCCGCAGGAACGATGCTTCCCCGCCCCGCTTGGCGATGGACGTAGGCAGTACTTCTGCAGTCAAGCCCCGATCTCTCAAGAAGATTTCCACTCGCGTTTTGACTCTTTCCACTTTTGCGGCGGGATCCACGAACATCAGAACCGACGGGCCCGCGCCGCTTAGGACTGCGCCCAGAACTCCATCGTTAGCCGGGAAGGCGCGCAAAGCCGGTAGCAGTGGGCATAGTTGCTCGCGATAAGGTTGGTGAATTCGATCGTCGAGTGCTGAAGCCAGCAGCTTGCGGTCACCCTGAAACAGCGCAGCCAGGAGCAACATGGAATTTTGGATATTCGCAACCGCATCGGCTCGTGAATACTCACTCGGCAGAACCTCACGCGCCTTTTCCGTCGGCAGGGTCTCGTCTGGAATAGCCAGCAGGAGCGGCCACTTTCCCTTGGGAACAAAGCGAGCCGCCTGCGCTTCCGTATTTCCAAAATCTCGTGCTACGGTTATGCCGCCCATCCAGCATGCCGCCGCGTTGTCGGGGTGATGTTCGCGGCGCGAGGCTTCGCCGACGATCCTGCTGCTGTTCCATTTGAGCCCGCCGAAATGTACGGCGAGAGCGATTCCTGCAAGCCGGGCGGCTGCTGACGATCCGAAGCCTTTCCCGATCGGGAATTCGTTTTCAATACTTAGGCTCAGAGGAGAGACGTGTTTACCCGCGGAGTGCAATACCTCCTTGTAGGTACTCAGGATCAGGTGATCCTCCACGCGGCTGCAGATTGCCGAATCACGCCCGGTGGCGACAATCGAAAACTTCTTCGACTTGCTGGCCTGAAGATCGAGATGGAGATCCAGCGCCAAAGCGGCAGCGTCGAAGGCTGGCCCGATGTTAGCCGATGTTGCGGGAAGGCTGATGTGAAATGAGCGCATGTGTTGCGGATTGAGCTTGGTTTAGTTATCTGCCGACTTCAACAACTGAATTACAGCCTCAACGTTAGGCTCAAGCACGATCGGCGCGCGTTGCTGGGATTTCATAGCGTCGTTACCAGCGCCGGAAAACAGATCGCCCCGATGAAACTTCAACGTAAACTCCGCGTCTTTGAGCACATGGCCGGTGAGGATCAGCACAATCGACTCATTCCGTTTCACGAAACCTTGCTTCACCAGCTTCTTCAGACCAGCCAGAGTGACCGCCGATGCCGGTTCGCAGCCTATTCCTTCGGCGCCGATCTCGGCTTTCGCGATCGCAATTTCGCTTTCACTCACTTGCTCCACCGCGCCGCCGGTTTTCCGAATGACCCGCACGGCTTTCTTCCAGGAAGCGGGATTCCCAATGCGAATGGCAGTTGCCATCGTTTCAGCCTGCACTGGTACCAGCTTTTCGCCGCCGTTCTCCCGCATGGTTCGCACCAGCGGATTCGCGCCTTCGGCCTGGATCACAGAGACCTTTGGCACTCGCGAAATGAAACCAAGCTGCTTCATCTCGCGCAATGCTTTCCCAATGGCTGAAGAGTTCGCCAGGTTCCCACCGGGAACGATGATGTGGTCAGGCGGTTCCCATGCTAACTGCTCGAGCAGTTCGAACGCGACGGTCTTCTGGCCTTCCACGCGATATGGATTGATCGAATTCAGCAGATACACCGGCATGCGCTGGACAACTTCGTTCAAGACGCGCACGCAACCATCAAAGTCAGTCTTAAGCTGACAGGTGATGGCGCCGTAATCCAGCGATTGCGAGAGCTTGCTCCAGGAAATTTTGCCGTCTGGAATCAACACAAGGCTATGCATTCCGCCGCGGGCAGCGTAAGCAGCCATCGAGGCGGAAGTGTTTCCCGTAGAAGCACACGCGACCCAGCGATATCCGGCCTGCTTTGCGAACGAGGCGGCTACGGTCATTCCGGTGTCTTTGAACGACCCCGTCGGATTCATGCCCTGGTGCTTGGCAAAGACTTGATCTACGCCGGCCGCCTTGCCACACTTCGGCAATTCATAGACCGGCGTATTCCCTTCCTTGATCGTGATGATCTGCTGCCGGGAAATCTCGGGCAGAACTTCGCGAAATCTCCAGACGCCGCTCTGGTCGGCAGGATCAAAGGACGATCGGCGCTGTCTCCAGAGCTGTTTCAAACCAGCCGCGTTGAGTCCGGCGGGGCCTTGTTCATCCCACCCAGGAAAGACGATCTCGAGCAGATCGTGGCAATTTTCGCAGCGAAATCGGTCGGGCAGCGCGGTTCGTCCGCAGCCTATGCAGCGGAGTTCAGATACACTTTGGCCCGTTTTGATAGCCGATTCTGCCATTCAGAGGAAGTACAAGAATAGCAGAGGGCTGCGCTTCACTTCCGCAGATAGCTGTCGGTTTTGTTGATCCAGTCCTCGCGCGGTGGATGGAAGGTATCGATTGCGAGGGTGTCCTCGAGCGCTTCCGCTTTGTGCGGCATGTTGGGAGGAATGACCAGTACCTCGCCGGCGCGAACCACGATTTCCCTGCCGTCAATCCAGAACTTCAGCGCGCCTTCAAAGATGCTGCTCAATTGTTCGTTAACGTGGCTATGCCAAGGTACGACGCAGCCCTTTTTTAGAAGGATGCGGGCCAGCATCACCTGCCGGCCAACGATCAGCTGACGATACAGCAGTGGGTTCATCTCCTCGCGTTCGACATCGTTCCAAGCGATGTACTTGAGCTCCGGCAGTTGCGTGCGCTTCGAAACTGTTCGTTTCAGCGCCAGCGGTTTGGTGCTGTCGTTTTTCTTAGCTTTCTTCTTTGCCTGCGTCTTGGGTTTTGCCACGATTGTCGATCCGACTTTCTGCTTTGAATTATATGGCGTGCGCTTGCTCAACGTATCGCGCGAATTTAACCTTATAGGTTCTGAAATAGGAGTGGCCATGAAGAAGCATCAATTTCATCCTGAGACAGAAACTGTTCGCGGCGGCGAGAACCTGGACAAGCGCAATGCGCCGCTGACTCAGCCCATCTATCAGACTTCGACTTTTCAGGTCACGGATTCTGACCAACAACTGCGCGCGACTCACACCGACATGTTTTACACGCGTTACGGTAATCCCACGCACACCGCGGTGGAAGCGCGCATCGCCGAGCTCGAGGGTGCTGAAGCTGCCCTGCTCTTCGCTTCCGGTATGAATGCCATTACCACCAGCATTCTGTCGCTGGTGAAGGCTGGCGATCACATCGTCGCGCAGCGGGACATCTACGGAGGAACCACGAAATTCCTTTCTACCTGGCTGCCGAAGCTCGGCGTTGAAACCACGTTCGTTGATACAACTGAATACGATCAGCACGAGCGCGCCATCCTGCCAAACACCCGGCTGCTGTATATCGAATCGCCGACCAATCCCACGGTGCGAGTGGTGGACCTAAACCAGGCTGTGGGCATTGCAAAGCAGCACGGGTTAATCACGCTCATTGACAGCACTTTCGCAACGCCGATCAACCTTCGTCCCGTGGAATTCGGAGTCGATCTCGTACTGCACTCCGGCACGAAATATTTCGGCGGACACACCGATCTGATTTGCGGCATTGCTGCGGGCCGACGCGATCTTATTCAGAAAATCTGGGAAACACGCACTACGCTGGGCGGAGCAATGGATCCCCACGCGGCCTATCTGCTGCTTCGCGGGATGAAGACCCTCGCGCTTCGAGTCGAGCGCCAGAACGAAAGCGCACTAAAGATTGCTGAATTCCTGGCGCAACACTCCAAAGTCCGGTCGGTCAATTACCCGTTCCTGAAAGAACATCCTCAGCGCAGTCTGGCGCTTGAAACCCTGAAAGGCGGCGGAGGCGTGCTCAGCTTTGAAGTTGACGGCACCGGCGAGGATGCGAAGCGGCTGAGCGAAGCGCTGAATCTATTTACGCTGGCCCCGAGCCTGGGAGGAGTGGAGTCGCTGGTCTCGATTCCCGTGCTGACTTCGCACGCCATGATCTCCGCAGAACATCGGGCAAAGATGGGAGTTACGGAACAACTGATCCGGCTCTCAGTCGGCATCGAGAGTGTGGACGATCTGATCGCGGATCTCGATCAGGCGCTGGCGAAGCTGCCTGCGCAACAGCACGTGGCTGTTGGTTGAGATTGCTGGCAGCTAGAGGCTAGGAGCTAGTCACCCGTTTTGCTAGACTGTTCGCGCCTGCCACTTCGCTCTCAGAGTCAGTCGTCCAACCGCACGTTGAGTTATGGAGGTCTTCTGCCATGAAGCGCGCCATCAAAATTATCGCGATTGTCGTTGTCGTTCTGATCGTTGTCATAGTAGCCCTGCCGTTTGTTATTAACGTAAATTCGTTTCGGCCGCGGATTGAGTCTGAGCTGACTACTGCCCTCGGACGCAAGGTCACTGTAGGAGATCTAAGCCTTTCGCTTTGGTCGGGGAGCTTGGGCGCCGACGACATTGCCATTGCCGACGATCCGGCTTTCAGCAACACGCCGTTCATTCGCGCGAAATCACTTGGCGTGGGCGTAGAAGTGATGCCGCTCATCTTCTCGAAGACGCTGCACGTAACCGATCTCACGCTGAAGCAACCAGAGGTAGCCCTGGTTCGCGCGAAATCCGGCAAATGGAATTTTTCCAGCCTGGGTGGAAATGCGCCGCAGCAGAAGCAGCCGGCGCCTTCCGGCTCCGACCAGTCTTTGCAAAGCTTGTCTGTCGCGAAGCTGAGCATTAAGGATGGGTTGATAACAATCACCGACCAAAGCTCGCGCGCTAAGCCTCACGTGTACAAGAACGTAAATCTGACCGTAAAGAATTTCTCCTTCGTATCGCAATTCCCGTTCACCTTGAGCGCCGACCTGCCCGGCGGCGGTACCGTCGGCCTTGACGGACAGGCAGGGCCAATCAATCCGACTGATGCAGCTTCGACGCCCTTCCAGGCAAAGCTGAACGTAAAAAGTCTCGACCTCGCCGCGTCGGGATTCATCGACCCCAGCTCCGGAATTGCAGGCGTTGCGAATTTTGACGGCAACGTGAACTCCGACGGCAAACAAGCGATCAGCAGCGGAACTGCGAATATCGACAAACTAAAAGCCTCACCGAAGGGATCGCCCGCGCCAAAAACGGTCAACCTGAAATACGCGACTAGTTATGACCTGCAAAAGCAAAACGGCCGGCTGACACAAGGCGACATGAGCGTCGGCAAGGCGGTGGCGAAGCTCTCTGGCACATACGACCTGCAGGGTGAATCGGCCGCTCTGAACATGAAGCTCAACGCCGACAACATGCCGGTCGATGACCTTCAAACGATGTTACCCGCGCTGGGAGTGACGCTGCCTTCGGGATCGTCGCTGCAGGGCGGAAGCCTTTCGAGCGACCTCACAATCACCGGTCCGGTCAACAGGCTGATGATCAATGGCCCAGTCAAGCTGGCAGATACGAAGCTCCACGGCTTTGACATGGGATCGAAGATGTCCGCGATCTCTACGCTTGCGGGAATCAAAACTGGACAAGATACTGCCATCCAGATTTTCAGTTCAGAGGTTCACGTTGCCCCTTCGGGAATTCAGACGCAGAACATTAACCTGGTTGTACCGACAATCGGCACCCTTACCGGCAGCGGTACAGTCAGCCCGAGCAATGCCCTCGACTACAAAATGAGTGCGGCCCTGAACGGAACTGGCGTCAGCAGCGTGTCGCAGTTGGCCGGCATTGGCGGGAAAGGCGCGAACATTCCTTTCTTCATTCAAGGAACCGCCGATAATCCGAAATTTGTTCCGGACGTAAAGGGAATGCTGGGCAGTCAACTGGGAGGCCAGCTTGGAAACAAGCTTGGTTCGCAGGTTCCGGGCGGGCAAAATGGGCAGAACGTAGTGAACTCTATTACTGGCTTATTTGGGAAAAAGAAGAAGCAGTAGCTCTAAACGTATCCCAGGCCCGCCAGGCGGTCGTGAATGACCTGCTCATCGGCGGAGCCTGGCCCCGAAGATTTCTTTTCCATGCCGGCTACTAATGACCGGCCCTGCATGGTCTCAGGAATTTCGTATCCCGCAAGGTCGAGCAGTGTTGGCGCAATATCCAGTAGGCGCGCGCCTTCGTACTCACCATGCAACGGGCAATTCGGTGCAGCAAGTATGAATGCACCATACTGTGCGTGATTGCAGCCGTCGGGCCCAGTGTCGTTCTCCTGAACGTGAATGGCGGGATGGCCTACCGTTCCGATCGACCGCCAGAAGAGCCCGCCGAAGTGGACGATCAGGTCCGGCGCGACGTTGCGGACGTTCTGATACAGTTCTCGAGGCTTGAAGACGAGCGAGTTCAGCGGCTTACCCTGATCGTCAGTGAGAGTTTCGAGCTTGGCTTTCATCTCGTCCTGAAACTTTTCATAGTCTCCGGCCGGGATGACTCCCTGCGGCTCGCGCCCCTGAACGTTGAAAAAGACGCGAGCGTAGTATCCACCTTCGCTCCATACGCGAGTCTTCGCCCAGTTCACGTTGAGCTTTTCAAATGGCGTGAGCGTGGCCGGGTATTCATTGAGCACCAACAGGCCTTCGCGAATCAGCCACTCGTTGATCGCAATTCCGCCGTCGAGCCGTTGCGCCCCGTGATCTGAAACGACAAGCACCAGCGTGTCCTGATCTAGCCGTTCGAGAGCTTTGCCAATCTGCTCATCCAGCCACAGGTAGTATTCCGGAATTGCGTTCTGATAGGGATTTCCCGGCTCAAACAGCACATGCTTCTGGTCGAAGTGATTCCAGAAGCCGTGGTGCACGCGGTCCAGGCCAATATCCACGAAGTGAAAGTAATCCCATTCCTGCTCTTTGAGCAGCCAATGCACAACCTTCCACTGCTTCTCGCTCATTTTGAAGATTTCATCTTTAAGCCAGTCCTTGCGATCGGTGCGGAAGTTCTTGACGTCGACCGGATACTCGCCCACAAGTTCATTGATCTTCGATTTGAAAGCCGGAGGATAGGTGAAATCGTTCTTGGTCGTGTCCGGCGTAAGGAAACATCCAATGCTGATGCCGTTGATCTTTCTCGGCGGATAATTCGGCGGCACACCCACGATGATGGAGCGCTTCCCTTCCCGAGCGAGCTGGTCCCAGATGGCCAGCGACTTGATTGACGCAGAGTTCGCGAAACCGAGCTTTTCGTAGGAATGGTCCACGCGATTGCGAAAGCCATAGACCCCCAGCGACCCAGGGTCCTGGCTGGTGCACATGCACATCCATGCGGGAACGGTGATCGGCGGATAGACACTTTCGAGGCGGCCATAAACGCCTGCTTCCATCAGACGCCGCAGGTTAACCAGCCGCTCATCGCCGAATACGACCTCAGGCGCGGCGCAATCGAGTCCTAGTACGCAGATCTTCATTTCAGAGCAGTGAGGTTCCTTCCATAGCCTTGGGAATGGGCACACCTAGATAATTCAAGATTGTGGGCGCGAGGTCAATGATGCTGGGGACATTTCCAATTCTCGCAACAGCAGCGAGAAGTGGGGCACCCCCATTTTTCGCGATAAACAAGATTCCTGGTACGGCGTTGGGATCCACAATGTGGTCCCCACTCCATTTGCGCAGATTGTCTTCAATCAGTGAATTTGCGAATCCGCCGACCGCACTTTGCCAGGACACCCTATATCCGGGAGCGAAATTCACCAGAAGATCTGGGGCGTGCGCAAGGTACGCGCCCGAGTAGATTTCATCCCGGCGTGAAACGCTTCGGACTGCAGGCAGATTTCTGCCGGCATCGGACGCTTGCGGCATTCCTGATTGAATCGCATTTCGCACACGCTCAGATTCCGCGCCTTCCTCCAGAATTCCTTCGCGCTCACGACTTTTCATGTTGAGATAAATTCCACCAAGGCCGGTTGCATAAGCGTAGGTGCGAGACCAATCCACTTCGGTCAGCCCTTCGCGCATCTTTTCATCTGGTTTTCGGCCGTTTTTCAGCGTAAGCAACTGGTTTTGCCAGAGCCACGTATTTGTGTCGAAGGCGCGGCGGAAGGTGTTGAAGCCGTGGTCGGAGAGGACAATGAGCAGAGTGTTCTCGTCGATCTTGTTGAGAACGGGAGTAAGCAACTTGTCGCAGCGCGCATAATGTTGCTCCACCAGTGAGGAATAGTCCCGTGCAAGGTCCGGCTCATATCCGGGATGCTGGGCATCGCGAAAGCGCCATACCATGTGCTGCACGCGGTCGGGCGTGTCATAGAGCTGGAAAAAGAAACCCTCTTTGAACCGGTCCAGTTCAAAGCGCATCAGCCGCTCGCGTTCTTCAAGAACATGTTCGCACTGGGCAAGGAACGCGGCTTCGTCCAAACGCCCGTTGTTCAATCCATTGTGATCTTCAGCCATGCCGAGAGTGGAAAACAGACCTATCTGCTCTGAGAGATCTTTGGCGTAGACCGGAGGAGACGAAACCGGAAACAGCGGCGCCGCCGGATCGAAATTGAGGGCCGACACATAGAACTCAACATGCGGTTCGATTTGCCGAACATAAATTCGCGCAATACCGGTCACCGATTGCAACATCGAAAGCTTAAACTTGAACCGAACCCATTCGCTCCACGATTTCTCTCTGACTTCAACTCGCGCCGGAGTTCCGTTCGTCTCGATTTCCAGTGTTTTTGAGTCCCTCTTGGCGCGTGCGCGAATCTCGCAGGTGGCGTCTAACAGCGGCGATTGCTTTCGTGGGCCGCTCACGTGGGCTTTCAGGTCGTCGCCCGCATCGAGAAACACGACTTGCTCGCTCTCACCTGCCTGCACGGTTCTGTCCTGCGTGTAGAACGTTCCTTTGTTCTGGCTGCCGCGCAGATCGGGGACACCAACCCCCGCGATCATGCGGCCGTTGATCTCATCAGGAGGAAAAGTACACGGGCAGCGCAGGACAATGCTGGGTATGCCGGCCTGCGAAAGTGTCTGCCAAAACGGCACGCCCTTGCGCTGGTTCACCACCTGCGGCGGCGAGAACATATTCTTGGGCGGCGCGAAATGGCTCAACGCGGCATCCGGTTGGTAGGTTTTCGGATTTCGCGAGATGAAGTCGAAAATTCCGTGGCCGCCAGGATTGGTCCCCGTCGCAAACGACGACCACGCCACCGGAGTTTGTGCCGGATATGTGGTTCTCAGGCGTGAGTAGGAGCCCATTTGCCGGATGCGGGCCAGATTCGGCAGCTCGGCCCGTTGGAGCATGGACTCTACAATCGTCGGTTCCAGCCCGTCCAGTCCTATAACGATTACTTTCTTAGGCAATTACTCAGCCTGGGATGGAGTTTTTGGGGAATTCTGCTCGGTCTCCGTGGCCGGAGGATTCCGCTTAATGCCAAAAACCTTAAAAAAGGCATTCACCACTTTGTGCCAGAAAATTAAGAGAACTCCAATGATGCTGGCAATGCCGGAGGTGACCGTCATAACCTGGTCCGGCCCGCCGTATAACGCTAATACTCCAAAATGCATGCGCACTCCAATGTGAGCAGAAATTAAATTCGGGTCACCCTGAACTCTAATTTTACGGGAGTTCGCCATTCCGCGCGACCTCAAATGCGCCGGCATCCGGCTCGAAAACGCCCCCCCATACGTACATGTCCAGTCGAAATCTACAGGGCTTGCTCCCTGGCTTCTAAACTGAAATCCCCCAGAAATTGCCGATTTCGTACCTGAAGCAACGGCCCTCTAATCCAATTGTTAGGTGGGTGCTAGCCCTTCCAGCGGAAGGCGTTGGGTTGTGGCAGACCGATATGCGCCAGCACACGGCAGCAGAACTCGTGGGCCATCTGGTCAAGAGTCGCCGGGCGGAAATAGTACGCGGGAATCAGGGGAAAGATGGTCGCACCGGCATCGGCAGCACGATACATGTTGCGGATATGAATTTTATTGAGCGGCGTTTCGCGTACGCAGAGGACCAGTGGGCGCCTCTCCTTGAGACAAACATCGGCGGCGCGCTCGATCAAATGCGACGCGATGCCATTGGCGATACGAGCCAGAGTGCCCACGCTGCATGGCAGAACAATCATCGCGCCCGCGGGATAAGAACCGCTGGCGACGTTGGCTCCGATATCGGTGTTCGACTGCTGATGAATTTTTCGCGAGTCGCGGCCGATGAGTTGCTTAACGAGAGCGCTCCGGCCGCGAAGGCCCAGTTCCTCCGCCATGACGCGGAGCGCGCTGTCAGAGGCGATGAAGTTCACGCTCTTAACCCGGGAATCGCGTTCGAGGGTCGTGAGCAGATGGCGAGTGAACAGTGCGCCACTGGCTCCGGTCGCAGCGACGGTCAGGTTTTGGATGGCGTCAGGCAATTGGGTCCGAGTTCAGAGATTAGGTGCATAGCGACAGTGAGTCAAGGCCGGCGATGAAAGGCACTCGCGCAGTGAGGTCACGCGAAACCGCAGCACAAATGCATGCGCTCGCCGCAGTGCGCCGCGAAATGCGTAAACGCGACTCCGCACACGGGCGCAAGTATGTACGCGAATTTACCGACGCTTTCCGAAACTACGATTCCATTTTGTCCCCCGAGGAACTGGACGCGAAAGTCGCCGATGCTACGACGATCCTGGTGGGTGATTATCATGCGCTGCCTGCGTCGCAGCGGTTCGCCACCGAGTTCATTGAAAAGATCTCTCAGAGCCGGCGCATCGTGCTGGGTATCGAGGCCGTTCTTTCACGCGACCAGAGCACCCTCGACGCCTGGTGGCGTCGTGAACTGAGCGAAGCAGAGTTTCGGCAGAAGCTCCGTTTCGATCGTGAATGGGGCTATGAGTGGTCGCCGTTTTATGCATTGTTGTCGGCGGGGCGCGACTATTCCGAAGCCATCTACGCACTGGATTGCCAGCCCAGAAACGATCTCCGGCGGATACGAACCCGTGATCGGCACGCGGCCGCCAAGATCGCTCAGATGCGGCAGCAGCATCCTGACGCGGCCATTCTCGTGCTTTTCGGAGAGTCCCATCTCGCACCTCAGCACCTGCCGCGTCACTTGAAACTGGGTTTGCCCGACGAGCATGTACTGAGCGTTTTGCAGAATGTTGATGCGCTCTATTGGGAGGCAATTTCCAAGCACAGCAACGCACCCGCAGTCGCAGTCGGAAATGAAGCGGTTTGCGTTTTCAATTCGACTCCGCTTGAGAAATACGAGAGTTATCGCATCTGCTTTGAGAGGTGGAATGCCTCTCTGGATGATGCGCCGGACTTTACCCCGGCCATCTACAACTTGATTTTCTCCCTGGCGAGAGCGCTTGGGTTTCGGCTCGATTCTCCTCGCAACGGTACACAGCCCAAATTCTTATGCGACTCACTACCCGAGGTTGTTGCGGCTGAAGGTGACGTGCCGTTCGACCTCTCGGATGACGAATTATCCAAACTCGAAGAACATGGATGTGTATATGTCGCCAGGACCAACACGTTTTTTGTGAGCGAATTTAAGGTTGCAGACGCCGCAAGCGAAGCTGCGCGCTTTCTATATCACGCGTGCCAGGGCTTCAGGCCCTTCCCGCACAGCAAGCGAATTGAAGACGCGATGGCAAATTTCGGAGCAACGCTGCTCTGCCCTGGGCTAGGGAACCTGGATGCACGTACATGCGAGGCAGGGGAGTTTCTGTACAGCTCCTATGTGGCGGGAAAGCTTGGAAAAGCAGCCATTCGCCGTATCTTTTTGACCCATGTCGAGTCCGACCAGGCCGCCGAGCATCTGCTATGTACTACCGGTGCCGATTCCAGCCCCGGAGATGCACTTCCGATTACAACCTAGCTTTCCCTTAGTGCTTCTAAAGTCCGAGCGCCCGGGAGAACTCGGGTGGTTAAGATAGGTGTCGGCCGAGTACGGGGGCGTGCGGTGACCGAACAAAATTCCTTGTTGCCATCTTTTTTTGTCGTGGGTCCGCCACGGACCGGGACCAGCTGGTTGCATGAAATATTGCAATCACATACGTGTTTACCGAGGGTAAAGGAGACCCGTTTTTTCGACGAGCGTTTCGATCGCGGACTCGCCTGGTATCGCAATCATTTCCCATCGTCTGATTTGCCAGTCGGTGAAATTGGCCCGACCTACTTCGCATCACCAGAAGCGCGTCACCGGATTGCAGAACTAGTACCGCAAGCGAGGGTGCTTTGTGTTTTCCGCCACCCGGTTGACCGAATCCGTTCCCATTACCGTTTGAAGCGGGCCTATGCCATGATCCCGTGGGAGTTCGAGGAAGCATTGGAACGCGACCCTGAACTGATGGAATCCGGCAAATACGGCACCTACTTCGAGGATTGGCTGCAGACTTTCGGTTCTGAGAATGTGTGCGGCGTGCTGTACGACGACCTGCAACATTCGCCGCAAAGTTTCGTGAACGATGTGGCTGATTTCATTGGCGTGCAGCGTTTCGCGCTGGCTCCGTCCCAGGCATCCCGTGTTCATTCCTCGGAACCCCTGACGCAGCCGCGCAGCTACTACCGCACTCGCGGAGCAGGCGCGGTCGCCGACTGGTGCAAAGCCCATCATCTCGACCGTATCGTCACCCTTGCTAAAAGGTCGCCGCTCAAAAGATGGTTCCTCGGCGGCGGAGAAAGTTTTTCAGAGATGAACCCCCGGCTGGTAAGCGAGTTATATGAGCGGTTCAGGCCGGAAGTCGAGAAACTGGAAAACATTTTGGGGCGCGACCTGAGCGGCTGGAAGTGTGAAGACGGCCGCCTCATGTCGGCCGTCTGATTCTTCACGAACCTGGCATTCCCACGCGGTGTTACCCTAACATTCCACCGTGTCTCTGAATGCAAAATCGATTCGGCTTTTGCTGAAAGACGTGCGTAGCGGCAAACTCTCGCCCGATGACGCTGTCGACAAACTTCGCAATCTTCCCTTCGAAGACCTTGGTTTCGCCAAGATAGATCACCACCGTCATCTGCGGGTCGGAATGCCCGAAGTGGTGTTCAGCCCAGGCAAGACTCCCGACCAGGCGGCTGAAATTTTCAAACACCTTGCGAAGCACGCACCCAACGTGCTCGCAACCCGGGCATCGGCAGAGCAGTTTCGAGCAGTAAAAAAAATGGTGCGCGGGGTGCGTTTCGAACGCGCAGCGAAGGCAATCGTACTTCAGCGCGATCGCCAGAATTATGGGAAAGGCAAAATCAGCGTCATATCAGCTGGAACCAGCGATATTCCGGTTGCCGAGGAGGCGGTGCTTACCGCCGAACTAATGGGGAACGCTGTCGAGCGTTTCTACGACGTTGGGGTTGCCGGCATCCATCGTCTGCTGGCCCACAGGCACGCGATATCCCAGTCTCGCGTCGCCATCGTGTGTGCCGGGATGGAAGGAGCCTTGCCGAGCGTGGTCGGAGGCCTGGTCGGAATTCCAGTAATCGCGGTGCCAACCAGCGTTGGGTATGGGGCCTCGTTTCAGGGCATGGCCGCTCTGCTCGGGATGATGAACTCCTGCGCTTCGAACGTGAGTGTGGTCAATATTGATAACGGTTTCGGCGCTGGTTATGTGGCCACTCTCATTAACCGTTTGTGACCGCCGGTTTTGTGGTTTTCACAATGATAGATCTTGACGGTTGCTTCGCTTTGAGCTAAATACAAGAACTAACCCCGCAAGAAATATCAGATGGAGGCCCGTATGGTCTCTAAATGCGCTAACCCCGACTGCACTGCAGCTTTTCGTTACTTACATGTTGGGAGGCTCTTTCGCTTCGAAACCTCCGGCGGTTGGGAACGACGCCGGGCCATGGGTGAAGGAGAAGTTCCACGAAAGTGCATGCGGCGGATTGAGTTCTATTGGTTGTGCGAGAACTGCGCCGCAACCATGACGCTGGCTTACCAACCCGACGTCGGTATTTCAGTGCGTCCCAGCGGTCAGGCTGCCTCAGCGACGGCCTAAGTCGCTGAATACTTGCCTGTGACTGCGTTCCAGCGAATGGCCAGGACTTCAAGAAACATGCGCATCCCATCTCTCAGAGGGTTGATTCTGGTGCCCGCAGAATGCGACCACACGACTGCGACCTCCTGAACCCTGAGGCCCGACTTCCGGGCAAGGAACAACAATTCAGGATCAAAACCCCAGCGCTCAATCCGTTGCAATGGAAAAACTGCTTGTGCGGCTCGTCGGCTGAATACTTTAAATCCACATTGTGTATCCTTGAATTTCAGCCCAAGAACAATTCTCAGCAGCAGGTTGAAGATGCGCCCATAGAGCTGCCGGGCAAGCGATTGGCGATGCGTCTGCAATTCAGGTTGCAGCCAGCGCGACCCGATCGCGATGTCAGCGCCGGCTTCGATCGCGGCAAAAAGCTTTACCGATTCTTCTATCGGGGACGACAAGTCAGCATCTGTAAAAAGAAGGATCTCGCCGGCCGCATTCAGCATTCCGTTGCGCACGCTGTATCCCTTTCCGCGATTCCCCGGATTTTCTATCAGGCGCAAATTGGGGTGCACAGCAGACCTCGTTCTAACCAGATCGGGTGTTTGATCGCGAGAGCCGTCGTTTACAACCACAATCTCTGCGTCCCAGGCCTGTTGCGAAACATAGCTCAGCACCCGCTCGAGCGTAGAACCCAGGCGCGCGGCTTCGTTGTAGGCCGGAATGATGATGCTATAGCGAGGCATTGAGTTTTAGACGGCGGACTGCCGCTACGGCAATTCAGAAAGGTAACACGCAGGCGGGTGTATCGGGTAAAACGGCGGTTACGCAACCTGCCGCTGCTTGTCGAGCATGGAGAAGAACTCGCCCACGAGTTCTTCGTCCCAGAGGCCGGCGCGGGCCTCGTCGCGCATGGTGATAGCAGCCTGATCATGGCTTAGGGCTGGCTTGTAAGGGCGCGCGGTGCGAAGCGCATCGTACACGTCCACCACTTGAAGAACTCGCGCAAGCCGCGGAATGTTTTCGCCACTCAGGCCATCGGGATATCCGCTGCCGTTGAAATGCTCATGATGGTTGCGAATGATGGGCAACACCAGACGCAGGGACCGCAAAGGACGGCAGATGTTTTCACCCGTCAACGGGTGGCGCTTCATCACCGCCCATTCTTCCGCCGTGAGATTCGCGCCCTTTTTCAGGATTTCATCCGGGACCGCAATCTTTCCCAGGTCGTGCAAGTATCCGCCGCGGCGAAGGGCCGTGATTTCGTCATCCTCAAGATGGAGGTGACGGCCCAGATTGCTGGCGTTCTCCGCAAGCCGTTCGCAATGGCCTTCGGTATATGGATCGCGGCTCTCAACGCTCAGGCCCAGCGTGCAGAGAACGCTCTCCGCAGTTTCGAGTTCATCGGTGAACTCCTTGAGTTTAAGCAGCGATTTAACGCGCGCAAATAGCTCTTCAGGAAAAATTGGCTTGTTCAGAAAATCGTCGGCGCCCGCTTCGATGCCGCGAACGCGATCTTCGCGCTCTGTAAGGCCGGTGATCAGCACGAAGGGAATGAGGCGGCTTGCGGGATTTTCCTTCAGCTCATGGCAAAGCTCATACCCGGATTTCCCCGGCATGACCACATCAGACAAGATGAGGTCTGGCGCGTGGTGCAGAATCTCGGCCTCTGCCTGGGTAGCATCCGGGACAGCCACCACGTCATAGCCACGCGAAGACAGCAGGTCTTGCATCAGGCTCATGGTGTTCGGATTGTCATCTACCACGAGGATGCGAGGCAGGCGGCGGCGCGGTGCAGGGTCACTTGCGCCAGGATTACTACGAAAAGAAATCGTGGACAACTTCCTCGGCAACTCCATAACCGGACGGCTACTACCCGTATTGTAACCAAAACGACTCATAAGGCAATCCGCATTTCTACGACGCGGCGCTGGGCCATGTAAACTGCATCTTCGTTTGCCTACCACTTGGAACACGGAGCAGCTATGAAGGTTGCACACTTAGCCATATTCGCGCTGGTCTCGGGAATCGCTTTGGCCCAGACTTCAAACGCGTCCAAAGACGTTGACGATGTCCTTCCGCGCGCGAAGGCGCATTATCAGGACATCCATCAGCACCCAGAGCTCTCTGGACACGAGAATCAAACGGCGCAGAAAATTGCGGAGCAACTTCGGACTCTCGGGTATGACGTGACCGAGCACGTCGGCGGCACCGGCGTGGTGGCACTCATGAAGAACGGCCCCGGACCGGCAATCATGTTGCGGACCGAACTCGACGCTCTTCCCCTGGAGGAAAAAACCGGCCTTCCGTATGCCAGTACCGTACGTGCGAAAGATGATGCCGGACGCGACGTTTCGGTGATGCACGCCTGCGGTCACGATCTGCACATGGCCGCAATCGTCGGAACAGCTGAGATCATGGCGCACAGCGAAGATAAATGGCACGGTACGCTGATGCTGATCGGCCAGCCTGCGGAAGAGACCATCACTGGCGCCAAGGCAATGGTCAAGGATGGCTTGTTTACGCGATTTCCCAAACCCGATGCCGCGATCGCTTTGCACGTCGGCAACGAACTGGCGGCGGGAAAAATCGGAATGGTTCCGGGCATTTACAACACCAACAGCGATGCCCTTCGCATCACCATCTACGGAAAAGGCGGACACGGTGCCTCTCCCCATACGACAGTCGATCCCATCGTGATCGCTGCCCGAACCATTCTCACGCTACAGACGATTGTTTCCCGCGAGGTAAAGCCGGGCGAAGTTGCCATCGTGACCGTCGGCTATATCCACGCTGGAACGAAAAACAACATCATTCCTGACGCGGCCGAACTCGGCGTCACTGTTCGGACCTATAAGCCGGAGATCCGCAAACAAGTATTATCCGCGATTACTCGTATCGCGAAAGCGGAAGCCGAGGCTGCGGGTGCGCCACGCGAGCCTTCCGTTGAACGTGTGGAAGGAACAGACGCGGTCTACAACAACCCCGCGCTAGGCGAGCGTCTCCGCGGTCCACTTGAGGTTGCGCTTGGCAAAGATAACGTTGTAATGGAGGAACCGATCAGGGCTTCAGAGGATTTCTCGGTCTTTGTGGAACTTGGCATTCCCGGTTTTTATTTCAGCCTGGGCGGGGCTGACCCACAGAAGTTGGCGCAGGCGAATGCGACCGGGACCCATCTACCCTCAAATCACTCGCCTTTGTTTGCGCCCGATGTGGACCCGGCACTCCGCACTGCCATCACCACAGAGGTTGTGCTTTTGAAGAATCTTCTCAATACACCGGTGGAAGAACTGCGCAAGCTTTCGCCCAGTCAGTCCGGCCAGTAGCTGATCGTTATCAATCTCCGAAGCGTTGGGCCGCACGCGCCTTGGCTTTGGCGGCCTCTTCTTCCCGGTTCTTGGGCGGGGCGCTGGTTTCGAGTGAATGGAGGAGACGCTTGGAGACCGACGCTACTTCATCAACTGCTGCAGCGAACGAAGCTTCGTTTGCTTTTGAGGGTTTGGTGAATCCGCTTATCTTCCTTACAAACTGAAGCGACGCCGCGCGGATCTCGTCGTCGGTAACCGGCGGTGCGAAGTTGAAAAGAATTTTGATATTTCTGCACATTGGAGTCGAATGCCGCCTCGTGGGGGTGCTGTCTCCACCTTCGAAACATTGAGACGAAAATGCCCGGGCTGGAACCCGGGCATCTAGTGAGAACGCTCAGCCGATGTGTTTGTCAACGGCCTTCTGAATCTGCTCTTTGGGCACGTATCCGACAATCTGTTCTTTGACCTGGCCACCCTTGAACACGAGCAGTGTCGGGATGCCGCGCACGCCGTAGCGCATAGGAGTGGCGCTGTTGCGGTCGACGTCCATTTTGGTGACCTTCAGCTTGCCGGCGTACTCGTTCGCGAGTTCATCGACGATTGGGGCGATCGCACGGCAGGGTCCGCACCAAGCCGCCCAGAAGTCCACCAATACAGGCTGCTCCGACTTCAGCACGTCCTGGTCAAAATTCGAATCCGTTACCTCTACAATTCCATTTCCTGCCATTGTTCCTCCAACGCCAAATTTCTATATATTGCTGTGCTTCTATCCTAGCACCACTATTTGATGCGATTTGGGCTCGAAGGTCGCAGGAACCCAGCCGTCAGCCATAACCCATCAGCCGTCAGATAAACCATTACGTTTGCAGAATTTGCGTTTGTATCTCGGCTGCAAGCAATTCAACAATTGTCTCTGTACAGCTGCGAGTCGATGGCACGGGCCAACTGATTGCTGACGGCTAAATAAAAAAGCGCCCTGACTGTTCAGGACGCCTCGGCAGCCCTCCCCCAGAACTGCCAAACCACGACTGGATCATATCGGTGAGGGCTTGGGGGCGTAAATGTCACTTCGGTAATAGCAAAACCACCCTAACGGGCTATTGGCGGCGCCAGATGCGGCCGCCATCGGATGTGCGCCACACCTCTCCGTTTGAAGCACTTACAGACCCATTGGAGGGGTCGGGAAAGTCAATGTGGGTAACGTCGGAGCTCAGTTTCTCATTCGCTTCGGAAGGGCGCACATGCTGCCAACTCTGTCCGGCATCAACCGAATGAAAGAGCATGCCGCCTTTACCACCAACCCATACATGCTGTTTTACGGTACACAACACAGTGAACACGGCTTTTTTCGAAACCGTCACATTCTGCCAGCTACCGCCAACGTCAAAGGACCTCTGCACGATGCCGTCAACAGAAAGCCTCCACTGCGGAATCGAAACCATCTTCATCATCGCGGGAGTATTGTTGGTCACCGTGTTCTGCTGCAGGCTTCCCGTGATCGGCCCGCCGACAGTGCCTGCTCTGGCTGGCGCGGTCTCCACTTCAGCCGCCGCGCCCACATTGGCAGAAACGGCTGCGGCACTCACCTCCACCGTCTCGCTGGCGCTCCCCGGTTCGAGCCTGACCCCCACCGCCGCGGGCTTATCATCGGCAACGGCGACATCGGCAATTTCGCTCGACTTGAACCCAGCGGCCTCTGTCTTGATCGAATACGAGCCTGATGCCAAAGAGCTGAAAACGAAGTTCCCCTGTGCGTCCGAAGTCGCGGTCTTCGACCCAACCGGCCCATTCATGGTCACCTTGGCGTTATTCACCAGCGCGCCGGATGGGTCTACGACCGTCCCTTGAATCACGCCACTCAAATTGCCATGAAGGGACTTTTGCTTTGCGGCCCGCGCTGCGTAACCAACATCCGCGCCGGTCTGGCGCTGGTCCTTGTCGGCAAGCTGCAATTCATTGGCCCCCTGTCCGGAAGCCTGTGCTTGCGAAGCGGCAGGCAGTGGCAGAGTGTTGCGACCCATTACTGTCAAAGGCTGATCTGCCTTCTTCTTGTCCTCGTCTAGGCGCGGCGAACCGGCTACGTGCACCTGATCGGTGCCGTCAAATTCCATGTTCGCGCGCGGCTTCGCAGTCATGTGCTTCTCGGCCGGACGTTCCTTTATCGGCGGTGTAGACGCAGGCGCGAGCCGATGGCGCATTCCTCGGACGTCCGGCGGTGTTTTTTCTTCGGCGACCTTGGAATAGTTTTCAACCGGCGGAGCAGCCGGTTTCTGCGAATACTGAACGGCCTGGCGCGCAGGATATCGCGTAATCACCGCGGCGCCAACGATCACCACTGAGGCCGCAACCGCTCCCCATCTGAACATAAGCGACGGCCGCCGCTTCGGCTGGAAGGAGAGAACCGGCTGTGCCTCCGGAGAATTTTCGGCTGCCAGATGCAGAGTCTCGCGGCAGTCTTTGCATGCTCCCAGGTGATGCAAAACCTGCTCGCGCTCTACGTCGGAAAGCGCATGCTCCGCGAAAGCAGTGAGTACATCCGCATCAGGATGTTGCTCGACCGTTACCGTCGCCAACCGTCCAGCAACGAGTTTTTTCACGCCGTCCATTCCTGGATTAGCTCCCTCCTTCACCAGCTTTTGCTCCTTTCTCAGAGAACGACGCAACCGCCGAATCTTGCGCGAGGCTGGCGCGAATATTCAGGCTTATGTCCCGAACATCGGCGGTCACGGCCTCTTCCGCTTGCCGGCGGCTCATTCCTTGTTTCAACAGGTTTTTCAGGATTTGCTTGCGCAGCCCTTTAGTCAGCTTTTCCACTTTGCGGCTGATAGTGGATTCGTGCACCGAAAGCGCGCGTGCGATCTGCGCCAGCGTTCGTTCATCAAGAAAGTAGGACGCCAGAACGAACCGGTCTTCTGCAGAGAGAGATCGCAGCGCCTCATCAGTGGCGCGCTCGAGCCTCGCATCCAGAGGCGCGACCGGCGCGGGCTCCGCCGCAGCATACTGCGTGCCCTCTTCCGACTCCTCGTCCAGGCTCACGAGCTTGCGCTGTCGTCGATATCGGTTTACATACTCTTGCGCGAGGACCGTCCGCAGCCAGCCATCCAGCGATCCTCTACCGCTGTAGGAGTTCAGTTTCGACACGCGCTCACCCTCGCGGGTGCGCGTGCCGTACAGCTCCGCATACACCGAGTCGGCGAGATCCCTGCCGGCGGAATCCTCACGCGTAATCTGTCTGCCAACGTCATACAGTTTCTCGCGAAAACGGCGCATGAAGACTTCCCACGCGCGCTCGTTTCCGGCGGCACACATGCGCGTGAGCACCAGGTCCTCGATGTAGAGACGAGAGCAGAACTCTTCTTTTTGTTTTTGTGTGGACTCCGGCGCGCATCGAGATGCGATCTCTTCGAGCAACGCGACAAACTTCTCCGGCGCGAGTCCAAACTCCGCAGCTTTGCCTTTGTGGTAAAGCTCGGCAAAGCCTGGAGTCAAAGCGGTTGTGATCGTGGCGTCGCTCAACTGTGGCCAATCGCGGACATGCGCTCTCAGGATGCTATCAACTTTTTAGACGCAAGAAGCTGAAATTTTGCCGTTCCCGGTGTCAGTAAAGGTTGGATGCAGCACGCGCCGGTGGCGAGGAAATCTGCGCCACTCCTGCGTAGGAGTGTGCTTCGAAAAGGAGCCAATTATGAGCAAGAAGCTGTGGATGATGGCGATTGTAGTGGCCGTAATCGTCGTGGCGCTGGCCGTCGTGATTCCTTGTCTCCGCGGAGGAGAACCATCCGCAAGCTCGCGCTATCAGGTGTTGGATCCTATTCGACACGGTAACCTAACTATCTTTCCGGTCGTCTCCTCTGCTTCCCACGACACGCATGCGTTCTTGACTCTCGATGAGGGATTGCGGTCGGGCGAAGTGGTCGTTTCCGAGGCGGGGAGCATCGCGCCTCTAGTACGGCCACGTCACGGGCATCGAAACCCAGGCCAACCCCAGATTCCTGAAGGCCCTTCAGTGTGGTCCGAGAGACTTCCTGGTGATGGCGCACAAGTGAATCGCCTCGTGCTTGTTAACAACTCCCCAAAACCCCTCCTCCTGCTCGCGGGCGAAATCGTAACCGGCGGCAAACAGGATCGCATCATCGGGAAAGACCGGCTGGTTCCCGCTGAAAGCGATCCTATTGACCTTAGCGTCTTCTGCGTTGAGCCGGGGCGCTGGGTGGGAGCATCGGCGAAGTTTGCGCTGCCGCCTGCGCCGGCATCGGGAGTTATCGGCGCCATGGTTCAGCCGTCAGTTCGGTCGAAGGCAATGGCGGACAAAGACCAGCGCAAGGTCTGGGACGAAGTAGCTGAAGCGAGAACGGGAATGGCTAAGGCAGCCCCAGCACCGGCCGCGCCTGTGATCGCGGGAACCTCATCTTACGCGAAGGTTCTCCAGAACGAGCAGGTGCAAGAGAAACTGGAAAGTGTCGCGGCTCCCATTCAGCAGGAATATCAGAGCGTTATTCGCCAGCTGCGCGACAAGAACGCCGTCGGTGTCGTGGTTGCTGTAAATGGAGAAATCATCTGGACCGATGTTTTCGCCAGCACCGGCCTGCTTGAAAAATATTGGCCCAAGCTGGTGCGTTCGTATGCTGCCGAAGCACTGGTGCAGCGCACCAGTTCGGGACCAGTGACTGCAAAATCTGCGCAGGACTTTCTGTCGCGACTTGAAGGCCGGCGCGAAGTAGTTGAGAGCGAACCCGGACTCTATCGTCATACCGAGATCAGCGGCGACGGATTCAAGGCCTTCGAACTGGCGTCGCTCCTGCCCGGCACTGGTTTCGCATTGCACATCGCGAAGATGACTGAGTAGCTGAGGGAAGCTACGCGCTGCTATCATCACCTCAGATCGTCGCGGGCGCGTAGCTCAACCGGATAGAGCATTGGATTTCTAATCCAAGGGTTGCAGGTTCAAGTCCTGCCGCGCCTACCAACGCTTCTTGGCATGAACACCGATCTCACAAACTGCGCCGGGTCAGTCGCACCTGGTGCCCCTGCCCGCGCAGCACAGAGCCAAACCATGCGCTCCCGCACATGCCTCCAGACCGATCAAAGAGGATGGTATGTTTGCCGTCCAAGCCAGCAGCGCACGTGAGAACTTCTTCTCCCTTTGAGGCGATTGTGTCAGCATGTGAGGATTCCCAATTCTTCGCGAAAGCGCGCGCTTCAGCAAGCTGCGACGGGGTCAATTCCTCACTAGGGATTTGAATTACATTAGCTCCATATCACTCATTGAGCGGCGTTCTTTCTGGACAGCGTGCGCGGTGGCGGGGTTGGTCGAGAAGCCGCGCTTAATACATAAAGAGCCTGGGTGGACATTTGGGCGTTTTCGATAAGATTGAATAGTGCGCTGGCACCACGCCGCTAGGCGCACTTGGCCGCGACCAATGATCCGGGTACGTGGTTGTCATGCGGGAACTCCCGGCACTGCGCGGCCCGACAAGATGATTCGTCCCAAACACCTCCTTGGCACGACAACCCGTCTTCAGAGTTAAAAAGGAGGTTTTCCATGTTCACTCTTCACATTTCGTCTCAGCTGTCATCGTGTGTTCGGCGCGGGCTCGCATTGTCCTGGGTTCTCGTGGCCATGGCTTTAGCTACCCAGGCCCAGACGCAGGCTGCTTGCACGTTCAACTTCTTTTCCCCAACAACACCGTTCAAGCTCCCCGATGGAACTCCGATATTCATGCAACCAATTGGGATTAACGATTTCGGCACAATAGTTGGCTATTCAAGTCCCGGCAAAGCTCGCGGCTTGATTCGATGGGCCAACGGCGGGGTCACCCGCGTCACAGGAACCAGTCAGCTCTTTGCACGCAACGACCACGGTACCAGCGTCGGATTTGACTTGACAGGCCAAGGAATTCTGGTGAACCGCACGACCATCAGTCCCATCCTTCTCGACGTGAACAACGGCGGCATCAAAGAGGTCAGAGGAATCAATAGGTGGGGTACTATCGTCGGCCGATACCGGCTACCCAATAATGCCGGCGGACGCGGGTTCAAACGCTGGAACACCGGCACCACTCATACCCTGACCTTTCCCGGCGGGGCATTCACAGCACCTATTGGTATCAACGACAACGGGACTGTGGTTGGCGCAGCTGGGGCGGATCACACCTTCATTTTTCACAACGGTCAGTGGGCCACGCTGGATTACCCAGGTGCCCAGGCGCCCGGATTTACCAATCTGGTTGGCATTACCAATGCTGGCAAGATCATTGGGAACGCTTTTTCCGCAACTGCTGTTTCTATAACAACATTTCTCTACGAGAACGGTACTTTCAAGGTAATTTCCGTTCCAAATTCGGTACCGGGATCAGCGAGTTTGAGGAGCATTAGTCCCAAACTAGGGCTGATCCTTGGTGTTACCGACGTTGCCACGGGAAGCCCGGCATTCATCGCCCAGTGTCAGTAAGAACGGTCCGTAACAGACGTGCTGCTACGTGACTGTTGATAACGATGCTCCTCCGCATGACTGCAAGAGGTTTGAAGTTTGAGCGAAGCGACCTGTACGCGTGAGTACTTTTTACGAAGCAGAATCTTGCTGCTCTCTCCCAATGCAACCAGGTGAAAGGTGTTCCTGCCCAGAGCGATGCCAACCGAAAGCGATATTCATTGCGATGATCCTCCTGATGTAAACTGCCGAGTCACCCTGCTCGGCAGCGGACCATCTCATTAATCTACATATCACTCAATCAGGGTGTCTTTAGACGGCCCTTTATACTTCCAGGTATGAAACTCGATTTGCAGTCTTGCTTGTTATGACGCGGCCTATTGCTCGTATGCTCCCAGGTTGATCTGTCCGCTGCCATTGACCCGCGGATTGCCTGCGAAATCAAGAATTCCAACCGTATTCACGCCCAGGTTCGTTCCTGCATTGATCGCAGGCGATCCGGACGCCAGATCGAAGTTATATGGTGAGGTAGCGACATTGACGTACAGCGGATCCCCAAATTTCGAGTGCGCCTCCTGTCCTGAGGCCGCCTGGTATGCTGCAAAGCCGGTGATGCCCTTGCTCTGCCAATCGAAAAGGCTGCTCGCCGCACCCCCGGTCGTGTAGTAGTCGTTGTAATCCATGAGCGCCGGATTGGGCACGCTTGTCGTAAAGTCGTAAACCAGGTATTTCGAAGTGAGTGTGTAGTCGTCGAAGATGTTGTTTTCAACTGTGTTATTGGTCGCGTTGTATTGGATTTGGAATTCTCCCAGCCCGCTGTTTCCAGACGTTCCATCGTCCCAAAGAGAATTGTTCACGATCACGCAGTGGTCGGTGCCGCCGACGTTTTTCGAATAACCGCCGATCGAGAGTCCCACGTATAGCGAGTGATAAATGATGTTGTTGCGGAACATCACATAGCTCGAGACATGACCTGAATGTTCGCTGGCCATTTCGCTGAGATCGCTATCGTGTATCAAATTACGTTCCACGATCACCCGAGTACAGCCATCGCAGTAGTACCCGTCTGCTCCAACCTGGTTGTGATACACGGGATTAGTCGTCGAACTGATGTTGTAGATGGTATTGCCGAACACCCAACCGTCGCGCGCCTGGTCATAGGAAGCATTGGGAGAAACGCCCTCAAACCCAATATTGTCCAGTCCTATGTTGTCGCCGTCGTGCACCAGATTATTTGCCTGCACAAAATGTTGGACATTGCCGTCGAAGGAAACGTTTTCGCTGCATCCTGTGGTGTTGTGGTCGATTTCGTTTCCATACAGCGTCACGTTGTTGATGGACGCGGGCGCCTGCGTACCGTAAAGCGCAACCGCGAGCGCGTTCGCGGCGTTGCAACTATTTAGTGTCTGCACAATGTTGTGGATATGGTTGTTCAAAATTTCGATGTTGCCGCCTGCACCCTCGAAATCAATCCCTACAGGAACTTTCCCCCTGGTTGAACTGGAATAGTTTCGAATTTCGAATCCCTGAATAATGATGTAGTTGAAGGTTCCTTCCAGGCTGAACAGTCCGGTCTGGCCACTGGCTCCCACCGCCAAACCAGTGCCGTCCACAATCGGACTCTGACCAGGATAATTCTTGAACGTGATGTATCCTGCGCTGGCATTGCCGGAGGCTTTCATGGTGACGACTTCGTTATATGTCCCGGACATCACGAGTACGGTATCGCCCGCCTGAACGGCGTTGGCGGCGTGCTGAATGGTGCGCCAGGGTGCGGCTTGTGTGCCGGCGTTATTGTCATTGCCGCTGGTGGAAACGTAGTACGTCAGACCGGACCGGGACGGAGCCTGAACGGTCACAGTTGCCGTCGCGGACTTGGTGGGATCTGCTTGCGAAATGGCTGTGACCGACACTGAGGCCGGGCTCGGCACCACCGACGGAGCCAGATACAACGCCTCATTGGCCGTGCCCAGGACAGTCGTCGATACCAGCCCATTAGCGGAGTTCCCGCCACTGATGCCGTTCACCTGCCACGTCACTCCTGTATTGCCCGAGCCGGAAACGGTTGCAGTAAATGATTGTGTGGCCAGGGTGCCCAACGAGATGTTACTGGGTGAAATTGTGACGCTGACTTGGGCACCAGCGCTGGTGGCAAGTGCAGTGAGCACCGTCACCAGGATGGCTGCACCTGGATACAGGACGTAATTTTTCATGGCCTTCCCTCCTCGGAAGTCATCAGTGGAGGTCCTTCGGATATTTACGAACCATATTTCGAATACTTGCGAATTACTTCTAATCGGTTGAGATGAGACATCCAATTCCTTATCTTGTCAAGCGATTTGTGCGTCACGACGTAAAGTGAGAGCCAGTGAAACGCCGAGGGGCAATGGCGCACTTGGGCCTTCTCTGTCCGAGGGGAGCGACTCAGGGGCTAGGTAGCGACCGATTTTGCAGTTTTCAGCCGCTCACATTCAGCAACAGTCACTGTGACTGGTGTCAGGCGTTTTTCGTGAGCGCGGCGCGAATTCGCCGTCCCACGATCGCGTCTTCACCGGGCTGCAACATCCAGACTCCAACCACGAGCGTGTTGGCATCCGCCGGGATGCCTTGGTTGGGCTTCTGACCAGTGTTTGGATTCAGTTCGATGGAAGGCGTCCCGTTGCGCAAAGTTTCGACGATCTGGCGAGTTGTGACGCCGGTGACTGCCGGATCGAAGCGTATGAGCAGATGCGGAACATGGTTGGCGATTTTCGGAACCACCGCTTCCGTCCTGACTGAAGGGATGCCCTTGACGGCAGCGGCGATGAGATCGGCGCGCTTCTGGTAATCGCCTTGCATCGACTCTTCGGTGTGCGAAAGAACCCAATCGACGGCGGCCACCATTCCCACAATCTGTTCCTTTGCGACCTTCATTCCGCGGCCGATGCCGTCTCCGGGATTATTGTTCGCATGGGCCAAATCTGTCAGGACCTTTCGGCCAAGCAGAAGACCGGCGTTTTGCGGACCACGTATCCCCTTGCCGCCAGAAAAAGCTACAAGGTCAAAACCCATGCCGGTGTATTTCCATAAATTCGAAATCGGCGGCATGTCGGCAGCTGCATCCAGGTGGCAGGGAATGTTGTGCTCGTGTGCCACCTGCAGCCACTCCTCCCGGCCTATCTGCGCGCTGCCTGCGATCCCATCCTCGTCCTCCGCGGCATTGAAAAAATTCGTCATCACCGCATTGCCGGCAGCGCAGGCCCGCTTGTAGTCGTCCAGCGTGACCACCTCGGTGACGCGTGCTCCGCAGAGATAGATTGCGCGGTCATACTCATAGCGGTGAGCGCGCTGCACAAGGACCTGGTTCTTCATACCGTCGATTGCCTGCGGCATGTCCACAACTTTGAGGTTGTTTGCATACTGCAGGCACGCGGCTGTCGCCAGGCTGATAGCTCCCGAGGCCCCCGAAGTCACGACTGCTCCCTCGCACTTGAGGCGGCGCGCGATGTACTCACCTGCCTTCTGCTGCAGATCGTGCAATCGCACCGGATGAAGCGCCGCCTTCTGCACTGCAGCCAGGACCTCGGGCGGCATACAAGCAGCCGTTAATGTCGTATAAGTACCAGCGGCATTGATAATCGGCGAGACGCCAAGCTTTGCGTAGTAGTCCTCGCCCTCCGACGTTAGAGCTGGCTGCGAAAGACCTTTGGTAGACGAAAGCAGAGGCACCGCACCGATGGCCGCAGCCAGCGAACTGGCCCATCGAAAGAATCCGCGACGAGAATGGAAGCCTGGTTGGAATTCAGCCGGTCCTGACATAGTAGTTGCTCCGTGGTCCATAAATTCTCAGACGGGAAATTGTACACATATCACTCATTGTCTTTCCGCCTCGATTCGTACCCCGCCAGCAGCTACTGATCACCGCGTGGCCTCAGATGCGCTAACGACTCATGCACTCGCAAGTCAAACCGCGACATGAGAACACGCGCAGCAACAATTATTTTCGCACTCGCAACCCCTTGTGCATTTTCGCAACTGACGATCGAAAACCCCAGGCATGTGGACATTCCCGAGGCCCAGGCGCGAGTGCTGTTCCAGATGAGCTTCCACGCAGTCGCCAAGGAACTCCGTCTAGGACAGACGACGAATGCGGAATTTCCCCTGCATCTGGTGATCGGGCAGGGAGAGGAACGCTTCGGCCTGGATGCAAGAACTGGTGTTGCCACACTTCTTTTGCGTGAGTGGGATGCGGTGAAATTTACCACCGCTGCGGTGAAGTTCGCGATTCAAAGGAGCGTTCAACCCGAGCGTGAGGAAGCGATGATTTCGGAGATTGTGCGTCACTCCCAGGCCGTTGCACCAGTTTCGGCAGCGCAACTGCGCGGATCCAATCAGGTTGGAGATCCACTGCCTCCGCCTGCAATTGGCTGTGTCAAGGGTATCTACGATGCCGGCCTCAGCGGATCGCCATGCGCGATGGCTCCAGGCAGTCGCAGCGGGCCAGTCAGGTAGGATAATTGGCGCACTTTGCGGTTAAAAGCTCTTGATCGCAAAGGACGCTAAGAAATTCCGCAAAGGGCGCTAAGGAGTCATGCTTCGATTATCGACAACGGACCTGCGGTCGCAACTACGCTGGTCCTCCGATCCGACGGAAATAAGTGATATCGGCGTGTTTTCATTTTTGATCTACAATCCAGCTCAGAAGATTAAACCCCCAAAATCGGTAAATTGAGGTGCCTATGAGTTGGCGAACGTCGTCTTCGATTTGGGCAGTCTCAGTAGTGAGCATCGTTTTGCTCTCAGCCGCGCGAATGGCAACCGCTCAGTGCGACGGACCCAAGCGGCCGCCCACCGCAGCCGAGGCGAAGGCATATGCGGACGGATTCGCGCTGTTTCAGCGCATCGCGCCTAAGGCCCCGGCCGGATGGACCGCGGACGACAGCCGCAAGGAAGCGGCCGTCACTTACATCTGCGAGAGCCCTTTGTACAACTTCACACGCTGGACCTTCTCGCGAACATTCAACCGAAGCCAGGCAGAGATGCAGGCGCGCGGCGACGCCGCGCTCAAAAAGACAGAAGACGTGAGGACGCGAACTGAGGCACGCAACAAGGCCAAGGAAGCGAAACTCGCAGATCTCGACCGCCGGCAGGAAGATGTGGTCAAACGGATCGAAGCAGCCGCCAATGCGCAAAATGTCGCCGCGCTCACGGCGCTTTCGGAGGAAAATAACAAACTCGTTGCGGAACGCGAGACTCTGATGGCCGACAGCGCGGCCGAAACGGAAATGACCGCGATCGACGCTGAGGTGACCCGCGATCAAACCGCGCAATTCACACTGACATATGGCGAAACCAACGTTGCGACGAGCAGCGCCTACAAGCCCATGGCGTCCGCCGTCGGCAAGGGCTATCGCCAGGATTACCAGGAGAAGAACGGTAATCCATTTGCTGACTTAATGGTCGTATTGCCGCCGGTCGCAGGCGTTCCCGGACAAACTATCGTACGCATCACCGGCGACCCTGCGCGCGCCGACGCGCTTCTCAAAGCGACAAAGCTACGCTGAGGCGAGTTGCGCGGCTTGTTCAACCAGGAGCGATCACGGTCATCAAGCTTTTACGGCTTCGACAATCGACAACGGACCTTCGGTCGCAACTACTCGCGACATCCGGAACCCGGCGCCGCGCAGCAGCTTTGTAAACTCCGCCTTTGTCCGCTCGCGGCCTCGCGGCGTGAGCACCAGCATTTCGAGATCGAGCAGCTTGCCGTAATGCGGGGTGCTGCCTGAGGGCACGACCGCGTCGACAATCAGCACCTTGCCTCGTGCGCCGAGGGCTCGATGGCAAGCTTGAAGAATTCGCGTGGCAGAGTCGTCATCCCAGTCGTGAATAATGTGCTTCATGATGATGGCATCTGCGCCCGACGGCAGTTCTTTGAAGAAATCGCCGCTTTCGATCCGCACTCTGCCGGTGATGCCGGCGCGAGTGAATGTCGCAGTCGCGCCGGCTGCGACATGCGGGAGGTCGAACAACACGCCACGCATTTTTTTATGACGGCCGAGGACGGTGGCCAGCAGCAGTCCGTGTCCGCCGGCAACGTCCATTAGAGTCTCGACTCCCTTGAAGTCGTACGCGTCAGCTGTCGCGCGCGCCTCCATGGCGCTGATCGAGGTCATGGCTTCGTCGAAAACCGCCGAGACCTCCGGGTTTCGCGAGAAGTGCTCGAATATAGGCACATTGAAGACATGATCGAAGGCCGGCATGCCGGTCTTCACGCTGTAGCTGAGCTGTCCCCAGGGCCGCCAGGTGATGTCATGGGCGGTAAAACGCGCATAACCGGCGAGGCTCTGCGGGTGGCCGCTGCGCAGCAGTTGTCCCATAGCGGTGAGCCGGAACCGACGGTCGGCGCTTTCGGTGAACAAGCCGACGCTGGCCAGGGCTCTGAGTAACCGATAGAGGCCATCCTCCGACACTCCGGCATTGCGGGCCAGATCTCTGCATCGGTGAGTACCCTTGGCAAGCCTGTCTGGAACTCCGATTTCAACGATGGTGCCAATCGCCTGGCTGATCCACTTGCCGACGATCATCTGGAACAGGACCTCATACGGTCGCATTTCTCGACTCCCTCGGCCCTTAGGCATAAGCCTCCTTAAGCATGGTGTCGGCCTGGATTTTACTGATGTCGCGAGTGAAACGTAAAGCGGCGTGACATCCTTGCAGGCGAACGGAGTTTCCTCTTTCCCCCTCGCCACATGGAGCCTGGAAATGCAGCGCCGGTGGCGGAAAACATCACACTTTCACGCTGTACATAGATAGAGAAGGGCTGTTACCGCGCTACACACAAAGAGGCCGAAAATGAAAACCCGAGTCAGTCTTGGTGTTGTGATTCTCCTGCTTCAGGCTGGACGAGCCGGGGCACAATTTACGCTCACCTTGCAGGCGCCTTTGTATGGACAATCCACCAGCTATTACTGCGGGCCGGCGAGTGGCGAGATGATCATGAATGGGTACCCGAATGCCGCCAGCAGGGTTTGCCGGGAGCAGACGGCTATCTATACCAGCATCCAGAGTCACAAGCAGGACAATGGCTTCTATACCGACCCGGATGGTTTGCGCGACGCCATCATGGAACTCAATCCTCCGCCGGCGGCCGGGCACTTTGCGATTTTCAGCGATACCAACCGCGATGTGGTAATGCACAGCATGCTCTACTGGATGGCGCAACGGAACTATCCCTCGGCCGCGCTTATTAACGGCGGCGATCACTGGGTTGTCGTCACCGGATACCAGACCGACATAGACCCTAGAACCGGCAATGCTGTATTGCAGAACATAGACGTGAATGACCCTTTGCCTGTGCCTGCTAACCCGCAGGACGATCCCTGCACTTCGGCGGTCGAGGGAAGCCAGGGTGGCACCGTGCGCTTCGTAACCGGCAGCTCATGGTTCAGCAATGACTTCCAAAACGCCAACCGATACGGCACCAAATGGCTTAATGACTATGTCGCGGTTGTTGAGCCGCCGGAGGTCAAAGGCCGGGTTACGGCAAAAATGGAAGTTGAGGAAGGGACGATTATCTCCGCGGAACAGGCGGTGCAGCGCGCGATAGGATATTTGAAGGAGAGGAACTTGGTTGAAAGGAAGCAATTCAGGGTATTGAGGGAAACGTCCGCGAAACGCGCCTTGCTGGCGAACAAGGAACACAAAGCGTACTACATCGTCCCCTTCGAGTCGCGGGACCAGAAAAGCCCTGCCGCCATGCTCTTGAACGCGTACACGGGAGAATTTGAGGAAGTGGCGGCTTTCCCGCACCCGGTTGAATATATCTCCAAAGAGGACGCCATCAAGATCGCGCTGTGCTCTACGCGCGCTGTCCCTCTGTGCACAAAGCCGACGCGGCTGCCTGTGAACATCACTGCGGAACTTGTGTACAAACCGTCAGAGCAGGTGAAAAGCCGCTATTTCCCGATCTGGCAAGTCACGATCCCCGCAAGAGACACCAGAACTACTCGTTACATTTCGCAGATCGGAGAAGTATTCGTGGGTTTGACGCCACTGGCCTTTGGCGGGGACTGAGCCTGAATGAAGTGTTGATCAAAGAGGAGGACGGCGGCCTGACAGACTACAGTTGACCACCTGCTGGCAACAGAAATGCGGACTTCCGTAATCTAAAGCCAGCCTATGACACGCAAAGAATCCGCTCGAACGCCTGAAAATCCTAAACCAGCGCCTCGCGCCCACACATCGAAAGACCAAGATAAAGGTAAGGGTGCAATGGAACAGGACGAGAATTCTCAAGAGGGGAATACTGGCATGCAAGGGCAATTGGGACATCGAGACGAGGATGCCGAGTTAAAGGATGCCGATTCCGGTTTGCCCGGCTGATTCTGCACGTTGTCAATTCCACGTGGCCTTCGCATTACTCATCGTTATTTTGCGTTCTCCGCAGGTTTGCAACTGCTAAGCGTCGCTCCTAAACTCGCATTGCCGTGACAAGCTCAATCGCTTACACATTGGCGCGTTACACCGTGGCTCTGGGTTTTGCCGCGTACGTACTGCGACTGGCGCGCAAGCCCGACAAATGGTTCGGAAGAATTTTGCTGCGGGCCATGAACAAGGGCCACGAAACCATGACCGAATGGGGCCTGAGTCACGTAAAGATCGAAAGTCAGTTCAAAATCCTGGATGTTGGCTGCGGCGGCGGCCGAACCATTGAGAAACTTGCAGGGATTGCAACCGGCGGCATGGTACACGGCGTTGACTACGCCGAGGGCAGCGTCATTGCCTCCCGCCAGTACAATGCGCGCCTGATCGAGGCTGGGCGGGTCGTAATACAACAGGCCTCGGTTTCACAACTGCCGTTTCCGGACGAAACTTTCGATCTGGTGACGGCCATCGAGACTCAGTATTACTGGCCGGATCTGCCAGGGGACATGCTTGAAATTTTGCGGGTGTTGAAGCCTGGCGGGAAACTCGTCGTCATTGCCGAGACCTACAAGGGCAGCAAACAGGATTGGCTTCAATGGCCGGTGATGTGGTTGCTCGGCTCTTCGCACCTCAGCGTGGACGACCAGCGACAGCTGTTTGCATCGGCCGGCTACGCGAACGTGGAGATCTTCGAGGAAAAGAAGAGAGGCTGGATTTGTGCGATGGCAACGAGATTGCACTAGCGAATGACCTGAATCTCAATTGGAAGTCTCAGTTTCTTCCAAGCCTTGTCAGCGGTATAAACGCGAGCAGACAGGTGAAGTCCTAATGCCAAACAGGCGCGATCACCGAATGACAGCCCGAGCCTCTTTGTGTAAGGAATAAGTCCGCCAGCCAATCGCGCGTGCTCGCTTGTGAATTGCTGAGGTTCTTCGATCGCCGACGAAGCCGCTATCCAAGCATCCTGTTCGGCTACCCCCCTGCTAACCAGCTTGCTATGGACTTCAGCCAGGCTGACAGTACTGCAAGTAGCCTTCATCAGGATTTCAGGTGTCAGGTTCTCCGCGCCAGGCTCGCGATTGAGAATTGTCAACAAAGCCGAAGAATCTAACACAATGCTACTCATCGAGTTCTCGACGCGCCTCAGCCCGCCTTTCCTCAATCAATTCATCCACCAGCGACACTCCAGGTTTCACGTATTTTCGGACGATACGTTGCGCTCGCGCGATGCGCTGCTTCACAGTGGTCAGTTTGAGGCCATCCTCTTCTAACGTCACAGCAAGTTTGTCGCCGGGCTTTATGCCGAGGGCCTTGCGAAAAGAGGCAGGAACCACCACTCGTCCGTTTTCGTTGATCTCAACCCATTGTTCTGGCTGCATGACAATATCTTACATTGTGTCATGATTGTAGCATATGTCATATCTCTAATGATATGACATTTAATTGGGCTCACGGTTTTAGCCCCAGCGCTCGCACGGTCACTTCATCCGCAGTGTTCGGACCTTCCCTTGGCCCATTCACCACGCCGAAGCCTTTGCCGCCGTCGCGTCCGCCGAAGTCCCACATGTTCCAGCCAATGCCGTAATGCTCCAAAGTGCTGCGAACATCGTGAATCCAGCGCGCGCGGTCCTGAGGATCGGAATCTTTGCGATAGACACCGAACTCGTTGCAGGTGAGCGGCACGTTCCATCTCTTTGCCCACTCCGCCGCCTGGCCAACCTCGATCGAAATGCGATTCGCGTCCCAGTGGTCGAGCCCATAGCGAAGGACTTGAAGGCGGTTGTAGGCGTCCGGCTCTTGCGCGGCAACCTTCTGCGCGCCTTCAAGAGTCGCCGGATAGGCAAGCTTGCTTTCAAAGTGCCAGTAATTCGATCCCCACGTCGCGCCCTGATGGGTGAACGTGTGCGGATCGTAGAAGTGGAAGTTGTAAATCACGTTGGTGTCGGACAGCGGCGTTAACCACAACAGGTCATCGATGTCAGACCAGTTTGCGCCGGTGGCGATGATCGTGTGCTGGGGCGCGCCTTCGCGGATGGAAGCCGCGAGCTTGGCCTGCACGCCTGCCCAGCGGAAGCGGTCGCGGAATTCCGGCTCGTTGAGCACTTCGAAATAGACCATCTCGGGATCGTATGTCGAATAGTGCTGCGCGATGGCGCGCCAATAATCGGAAAACTGCTCGACCGAGTCATCGTGTTGGACTAATCGGGCTTTGAATTCGCTTTCGGGGTGCATGTCGATAATCACGGCGAGACCGTGGTCAAGAATCATCTTGACCGCGGTATCGAGATAGCCGAGATACTCCGGCGGAAGCTGATCGGCCATGTTGTGGCGCATCATCGGCTCGGGATTTACGCTGAGGCGCACGTGATCGAAACCCATGGACTTGATCAGAGCGATGTCATCAGCGGTCACCCAAGTGAGAAGGTGCTCTTTGGTGTAGCCCTTGGGATCGTAAACCTGCGCAAACCACTCGCTGAGGTTGATGCCGTGGCGCAGGTGGGCGGCGCGACGCGTGGCGAGAGAGGAGCTTTGGGCTGGTGCGGGAATGCAGACGAGCAATATGAAAAAGAGAATGAAGTTGTTCATAAGTGGCTTGTGGCTAGTGCCTAGTGTCGCGAAACAACTGCTGGTCACTAATCACTAGCCACTAATCACTAAGCATTCAGAATTGGCAGCTTTCTAACTCGCTTCTTCGTCGCCGAGTAGATCGCGCTGCACAGGGCTGGCGCGAGCGGTGCGACCGGCGGCTCTCCTGCTCCGGTCGGCGGCTCGGTGCTGGAGATAAAATGCGGTTCGATTCGCGGAGCTTCATTCATCCGAATCGGCTGATAGTCGTTGAAGTTCGCCTGCGCCACGCGGCCGTTTTGAATGGTGATCTGGGCGCGCAGAGCATTCGCCAGGCCGTAAACCACCGCGCTGTGAATCTGCTGGTCGAGAATGTTGGGATTCACCACGGTGCCGCAATCAATAGCCGCGACCACTTGATGCACGCGCGGTTCGCCGTTGACCATTGAAATCTCAACTACGTCGGCGGCGTAGGTGCTGAAGCAGCCGAAGCAGGCGATCCCGCGATGGCGGCCCGGCGGCAGTGGCGTCTTCCATCCGGCTTTATCCGCAGCAAGCTGCAGCACCGCACGCAGGCGCGCTGTATGCCAGGTCGCGTCGAAGTATTGAACGTCAGCGTCTTTCGCGAGCAGATGAAGGCGATAGGCAAGGGGATCTTTTCCCGCCGCTGCGGCGAGTTCATCGATGAAGCTCTCGCTGGCAAACGCCATCTGCAGCGCATACACCGAACGCATCCAGCCGAGCGGCACGGGAGTTTCCGTCATCACATATTCGAGCGAGACGTTCGGGATCGGATAAAGGAACGACGCTTCATCCGGGAAATCGGCGTCCACTCCCTTCACCGGCTGCGAGCCCTTTTGTCCATTAATAGAGGGACCGATGATGCGGTGCGTGAACGAAGTAGGCCATCCGTTCGCGTCGAGCGTCGCCGTGAGTTTGTGCAGGCTCACCGGACGATACGTCGAGTAGCGCATGTCATCTTCGCGTGTCCAGGTTATCTTCACCGGTGCGTTGATGGCCTTCGAGAGCAACGCAGCTTCGACCGCGTAATCGTGCTCGAGACGGCGGCCAAAGCCTCCGCCAAGCAAAGTGATGTTGACTTTCACCTGCTCAGGTTTCAGATCAATCAGCGGGGCGATGGTGTCGCGGCAATCCTGGGGAACTTGGGTTGGCGCCCAGATTTCGCACTCGGTTCCTCGGAAATGTGCTGTGCAGTTGCCGGGTTCCATGGGCGCGTGGGCCATGAATGGGAGTTCGTAAACAGCTTCGATTTTCTTCCCCTTGGCTTTCGAGACATCGCCAGCGGAGAAGAACTTTACGGCTTTGGACTCATCGGCATCATGCAGAGACTTAGAAATTGCCGCGGAATCAAGGTCTTTGTTTGGTCCTTCATCCCAAATGACTTTCAGTGCGCGGCGGGCCTTGATCGCGTTCCAGGTGCTATCGGCAACGACGGCGACGGCGGAGTCGCTGATCTTGTCAACGAATGTGACTCCAGGCATTTGTTTGGCCGCGGTCGCGTCGAAGCTGGCGACCTTGCCGCCAATGATCTCGGTGCGGGCGAGCACGGCGTACTTCATCTCCGGCACGCGGAAGTCGATGCCGTAGATAGCTTTCCCATTTACCTTCGACGGCGTGTCGAGCCGTGGAATGGACTTGCCGACGATCTTGTAGCCGCTGGATTTGAGCGGCGGATTGTCGGGGACGGGAAGTTTGCCGGCAGCGGTTGCCAGGTTGCCGAAACTCAGCTTGCGTCCGGAAGCTGCGTGAACCACGAAGCTCGTTTCCGCCTTGCAGCTTTCACGCGCCACGTTCCACTGCTGCGCTGCCGCGCTGATCAGCATTTCCCGCGCCTGGGCTCCGGCTTTGCGCATCGGCTCCCAAGTGGTGCGCACGCTGGCGCTGCCGCCAGTGGTCTGATCACCAAATAAGTTGCTTGCGCCGGCCTGTTCGATTTCAATCTGCTTCCAGTCGGCTTCGAGTTCTTCGGCGAGAATCATCGGCAACGACGTGCGCACGCCCTGGCCCATCTCCGACCGAGCGACGACGATTGTGATTTTCCCTTCAGGCGTGATGCTCAGGTAAGCGTTGGGGGCGAATGCCGACTCGGCCTGCGCGCGAGCTCGCGAAGGAAGATAGAAGCCGATGACGAGTCCGGTTGCGGCTGCAGTAGAGGTTTTCAGGAAAGCGCGGCGTGAGAGCGTCACTTCGCACCTCCAGCGGCCTGGTGAATCGCTTTACGGATCCGATCGTAGGTTCCGCAGCGGCAGATGTTCCCCGACATGGACTCGGTTACCTGCGCGTCTGTGGGATGCGGTGTTTTTGCCAACAGCGCCGCGGCAGCCATGATCTGACCGCTCTGGCAGTATCCGCATTGGGGAACGTCCTCGGCGATCCAGGCTTTCTGGAGCGCGTGCAGGCCGTCAGCACCCAAGCCTTCGATGGTTGTGATCTTCTTGCCCGCCGCTTGCGAAATCGGCGTCAGGCAGGAGCGAGTCAGGGCTCCGTTGACATGAACGCTGCAAGCGCCGCACAGTCCGGCGCCGCAGCCGAATTTTGTTCCTGTGAGTTCGAGTGTGTCGCGCAGGACCCAGAGCAGCGGTGTGTCCGCTTCGACGTTAACGTTCTTTTCAGCACCATTAACTTGCAGAGTGTAGTTCGGCATGGGGGAAGGCCGGGAGATATCCTATGACGAATCGGCCAAAAAGAAAAATGCGAATGGGGCTGAGCATCTTCGCGTAGGCCCGGGTGCCCCACCCGGGCGGGCGATGCTCGCCAGATCTCCCGCGCACGGCGCGGCCGGGCGGGTGAGGGTACCCGCCCCTACGTGATATGTGGTGATGGTTAGACGTTCTTGAACAGCTCTTCCCTCGGATCTTCCGGGTTCAGCTTCGCCAGTTCGCGCAGGAGTTCTTTGGTCTTTTCGTCGCGTGGCATGGGGACGGTGAGTTTCACCTCGACGATTTCATCTCCGCGGGCACCTTCTTTTGTAGCCGAGGGTACGCCCTTCTCGCGCAGGCGCAGTTTTTGGCCAGACTGAGTGCCGGGCGGGACTTTCAGCAGCGCGCGTCCGTCAATGGTCGGTACCTCGATCTTTGCTCCGAGGGCGGCTTCGGTCGCGGTCACTGGAACCGTGATGCGGATGTCATCGCCGTCGCGATTGAATACTGGATGATCTCCCGCGCGGATGATCACAAAGAGATCGCCAGTTTGGCCGCCGTGCGTGCCGGCGTTGCCTTTGCCGGCGATGCGGATGCGCTGGCCGTCGCGAGTACCGGCCTTGATGCGAACTTCGAGCGGTTCGGTGCGGCCGACCACGCCTTCTCCGTGGCAGACCGGGCACGGTGAAACATTCTTGCCGGTGCCTCCGCAGCGCGGACAGGTCACATTGAACTTCATGCGGTTGGCGCTTTGCTCGATGGTGCCTTTGCCTTTGCACTGCGGGCAAACTCCGGGCTGCTCGATCACTCCGCTGCCGTGGCAGTTCGTGCACGTGTCCTGGCGCGTGATGTTGAGGCGCATGACGCCACCGCGGATCGCCGTCCAGAAGGGCACGTTCACCTGATATTCGAGATCGCTGCCGGGCTCGGGGCCTTCCTGCGAGAATCCACCGCCGCGGCCGCCACCGAAAATTCCTGAAAAGATGTCGCGGAAACCGCCACCGCCGGTTGAAGTCGTGCGGCCGCGCGCGCCTTCGAACATGTCGCCGAAATCGAATCCGCTGAAGTCGAATCCCTGAGCGCCGCCGGCGCCGGGTTGACCGCCGGGAAATCCTCCGAATCCGCCGGCTCCGGTTGCTCCGCCGCGGGCGTAGGCCTCGGCAGTTGCTGGATCGATGTTGTCCGAGTAAAAGCCGAGCTGGTCGTAAATCTTGCGCTTCTTGGGATCGCTGAGTACGTCGTTGGCTTCAGATAGGGCCTTGAACTTTTCTTCCGCCGTCTTGTCTCCGGGATTGACGTCGGGATGATATTTGCGCGCAAGTTTGCGGAACGCCTTGCGGATTTCCTCTTCCGAGGCGGACTTCTTTACGCCGAGGGTTTCGTAATAGTCTTTTTTGGTGGTGGGAGGCATGGGCTAGCAATCAGCACGCAATCGAAATCTCAACCACAGAGGCCACAGAGTTTCACAGAGGAAATATACAGAGAATCTCTGCTGCCTTCCTCTGCGCGCTCCGTGTCCTCTGTGGTTCAAGGTTTTCGTCTTTAGGATGCCAGAGTCTCCGTTACCAGCGCTCCTGGCTTCTCGTACTTCGCAGCATCCACGTACACCGGAATGCGGTGCACTCCCTGCGGCGTGGGCGCGAAGACGTACCAGCGGTTTTCCTGCTCTACGAATGCTAAAAAGTAATCCTGATCTTTGATCTTAAACCGCAATTCATTTACCCCTTTACTGCCCCAGGGCCTGAAGGCCGGTAGCTCAAATTTCGTTTCGGCACGACTGAAGTCGTGCCCTGATACGAACCTAAAACCAAGCCACGGATTCGCGCGGATTTTCACGGATCTGTTTTTATCCGTGTCGATCCGCGTTAATCCGTGGCGAAACATTGTCGAGCTTCGCTCGACTGCGCGGGTGAGAGCCTGCCCTGAGCGAAGTCGAAGGGGCACCCGCCCATACGTGTTCATTGCTGATACCCGCTGCTCATTTCAAAAAATATGCGGGTTGGGATCAGCCACGAGCTAAGAGCTAAAAGCTCAGAGCTTACTTCTTGTCCACATCCACATACTCGGCATCGATGACGCCTTCGTCTTTCTTGGCTTCACCGTTGCCACCAGGGGTCGGGCCGGCCTCGGCACCCGGCGCGCCGCCCGCAGGCGGAGTCTGCGCCTGCGCCGACTTGTACATCTGCTCGGCCAGCTTATGCGAAGCCTGGGTCAGAGTCTCGCGTGCGCGGTCCATTTGCGCTTTGTCGTTCGACTCGAGCGCCTTCTTCGCGTCGGCAATCGCGTTTTCGACGTCGCCGCGGTCAGAGCCGGAAATTTTGTCCCCCTGCTCCTTCAGCGTCTTCTCGATCTGGTAAACCATCGAGTCGAGCTGGTTCTTGGCGTCGATCGTTTCGCGCTGCGCCTTGTCTTCGGCTGCGTGCGCATCGGCGTCCTTTGCCATGCGTTCCACTTCTTCTTTCGAGAGACCCGAAGATGACGTAATCGTGATCTTCTGGTCTTTGCCGGTGGCGTTGTCCTTCGCCGTCACGTTGAGAATTCCGTTCGCGTCAATGTCGAACGTGACCTCAATCTGCGGCACGCCGCGCGGCGCCGGAGGAAGCCCGGTCAAATGGAATTTGCCCAAAGTCCGGTTCTGCCCCGCCATCGGCCGCTCGCCCTGCAGCACGTGGACTTCAACCGACGTCTGGCTGTCCGCTGCCGTCGAGAACGTTTCCGTCTTTTTGGTCGGAATCGTCGTGTTGCGCGGAATCATGGGCGTTGAAACTCCGCCCAGGGTTTCAATCGCCAGCGTCAACGGAGTCACGTCGAGCAAGAGCAGGTCTTTCACTTCGCCCTTGAGCACGCCGCCCTGGATGCCCGCACCGACTGCGACCACTTCGTCCGGGTTCACGCCCTTGTGGCCTTCTTTGCCGAAAAGCTCTTTCACGATGGCCTGAATTCGCGGCATGCGCGTCTGTCCGCCGACCAGCACAACTTCGTTGATCTTGCTGGTGTCAACGCCCGCATCCTTCATGCACTGCCGCGACGGCCCAACCGAGCGCTGCAGAATGTCCTCGACCATGCCTTCGAGCTTCGCGCGAGTCAGCTTCTTGACCAGGTGCTTCGGCCCGCTGGCATCGGCAGTGATGAACGGAAGATTGATCTCCGTTTCCATCGTGGTCGAAAGCTCGATCTTGGCGCGCTCGGCTGCGTCACGCAGACGCTGCAGCGCCATCTCATTTCCCTTACCACGCAAATCCAGGCCTTCGTCTTTTTTGAACTCGTCGATCAGCCAATCAACCAGCCGCTGATCAATGTTGTCGCCGCCGAGGTGCGTATCGCCATTGGTGGCCTTCACCTCGATCACGCCTTCGCCGACTTCGAGGATCGAAATATCGAACGTGCCGCCGCCGAAGTCGTACACGGCGATGGTCTCGTCTTTGCCTTTATCTAAACCGTAGGCAAGGGCGGCTGCCGTCGGCTCGTTGATGATTCGCTTCACCTCGAGCCCGGCAATCTGGCCGGCGTCTTTGGTCGCCTGGCGCTGCGCGTCATTAAAGTAGGCGGGCACAGTGATGACCGCCTCGGTCACCTTCTCGCCGAGGTAGTCTTCTGCCGCCTTCTTCAGCTTTTGCAGAATCATGGCCGAAATCTGCGGAGGCGTGTATTCCTTTCCCTGCGCCACAATCGCCACGTGATCGCCCGACTGCACGACCTTGTATGGGACCATCTTCATTTCTTCGTTGACTTCGTTGAAGCGGCGTCCCATGAACCGCTTGATCGAATAAACCGTGTTTTCGGGATTGGTGATCGCCTGGCGCTTGGCCACCTGCCCGACCAGCCGCTCCCCGGTTTTGGTAAACGCCACCACCGATGGGGTAGTCCGTCCGCCTTCTTCGTTGGCAATGACCTTGGGCTCGCCCCCCTCCATGACGGCGACGCAGGAGTTGGTGGTGCCGAGGTCAATTCCGATAATCTTGGGCATGTTGCTCTCTCCTTGGATAAGTGCTGGATCAGCAATGAGCTATGAGCGGTGAGCTTTGAGCAGGCTCGTTTTCGCTTGCTCATAGCTCGCCACTCACGGCTCGCTGCTCGTTAAGTACTTTACAATCAACGTCCTCACCTATGCGCTCTGGGTTATTATTAGACTTGAGTGAGATGTTGTCAATGTTTAGATGCGGGAGGAAAGAGGTGGGATGCGGGAGAAAATTGGCGTTTAGCTAGTTCCGAACTGATACAGCGAATGAACAATCGAGTGGGGGCTTGCCTTGAGTCCGACGCTCGCGCCGAGTGATGGTCGTCTTCAAGTCGCCGTCTTTCGATTTTCGCAAGTACAGGTCATTGCCCTTGATTCTTACGTCGACAGAGTCTCCCACCACAAAATCTGTCGGTTCATAGCTCCAGCGCCAGTACGCCTCCCGCCGCGAAAGATATGTGATATCGCCGACTTCGACGGCGAAGCAAAACGAGCCTTGCGCACGCAATGCTCCTGAGCCCGTGCCATACCTCTGCAGATCGATCAATTTGCCTTTCTCGTAGCTCGCCTTGTCGGCGCTCGACGCTGGCTCCGGCGCTAGGGTGACAAGCAAAGTGAGGGGCAGGAAGACATAGGACTTTGGCATGGCCCTAGCTCCCGAGTGATTCCTGAGACCGGAGTGCTTCCCTAAAATGGCGGGCAGCGAGGGTGTGTCGCTCTTTTTCAAGCTCGCGTATTGAAAGCAAGCAGCGCATTATCTCCACAATTGCTGCCCGCTCTCGGGAATCACTCAAATTCCCTCGCCAAACTTCCAAATGAAGCAGTTCGCGTTCCCAATTTGATGACTGAATCTTTTGGTCAATCGTAGACAAGGACTCGGCTAGCTCTTCAACCATAATGGGCTCAGGATTGCACGAGCGCGTGCGCAACACAATAGCACCTTGGCACCACCGCAACTCACGTAGGGGCGGGTGCCCTCACCCGCCCGGCGGAGCAACGCTCCGCGACGACGTTTGCCAGCCGCACGAATCTCCGGCGCACAAACCGCGCCGGACGCCCGGGTGAGGGCACCCGGGCCTACGTGGGCATTGCTAGGTTTGAGCTATCGGAACCATGGCTGGCGAATACGGATTTTCAATCGGCTTGCGCCACGACCATGGATATTCGCTCGCGACGTTCACCAATCCTGCCCGTACCGGATTCTGCAAAATGTAATCAATCTTAGCGTCTAAGCTTTCGGACGATCGCAGAACGTGATCAAACGATTCTTCCTGCCAAATTACGTCATGCGTGCCATGCCTCCGATTGATCGCGTGCGATGATGTTCCCTTGATTGCTTTCATGATTTCGCGAAGTGGAAATATTCTTCGCCCAATTTCATCCGTCAGCGGCGTGAGAATTATGTGCGCGTGATCCGGCATGACGACGACCACGCGCAGGTTGTATCGCCTCTCATGATCGTGTCGGCAACAATCAAGCACAATCTGCCTCGCCCAATCCGAAAGCACGCGACGATTCTTCGTGACGAAGGTGATGAAGTGCGGCTTGTAATCGCGTTGCAAGTGAGGAAGATTGCGCCGATAGAAGGTCACACACAAATTGTGCGCTGAAACTTATGTGTCGGAAGCCTTCTGCTTAAGAAAATCTTCCCCGCGGTCCCGATTTGAAAATCCACCACGGCTCACGTAGGGGCGGGTGGCGGGTGGCCCAGCCTTTCACCGCTTGCACCACCACAACAAAGGGGTGCCCCACCCTCGCGATTTTTGCAAGGGTGGGAGCCTGGAACCTTTTGAGCTCACCACCCCAAAAATTGAGGTTCATGCTGCCCACCCTTTCGCACAGAACGCGAAAGGATGGGGCACCCGCCGCTGGAGGTCTTCATTTCGGGACATGCTTACACATCTTGTGACATCCATGGCATACAACTCGAAACTTACGATTCCGTAGGAATTACAGGTCTTCTCTGCGGCTCGGTGCTACACTGTGCCGAATCCATCACTTGGGTGTCGGAAGTCGCGGCTAGGAAGTCAAGGGAGCTTCGCATGGGTCGTCGCAGCTTCATGGACCTGCTTGTGATTCCATGGGTGGACAAGACCATCGCCATCGTGGCTACCATGCCCTTTGTTGTCGAGTTATATCGTCGTTGGGTGGTTGGCCATGTGAACTTTCCGCGCGCAGCCCTTGGTCTGCAGCTTCTCGTAATCATCATCATCATGGTGCTCCGGACGGCGCCGGTGCGGGTGACGCCGAATCCCTGGTACTGGCTGCTGGCCTTCGTGACGACCTACGCCACTCTCGGATTTTCCGCGTATGCTGAGCCGGGCGTAACGCTCATTTCACCGAATCTTGGAAATGGTGTAGCGGTAGTGTCAGTGATTGTTATTCTGTATTCGCTGCTGAGCCTCGGCCGGAACATCGGGTTCATTCCGGCGCAGCGCCGGATTGTCACGCGAGGAGCGTATCGCTTTGTCAGGCATCCGATTTACACGGGCACGTTCGTATCTCTGTTGGCTTTCATCCTCCGAGCCTATTCGCTGCGGAACTTGACGATAGCAATTGTTCTCATTGCCCTGCTCATGCTCAGGGGTGTAGTTGAAGAGCGATTCCTTGGACAGGATGCGGGCTATGCTGCTTACATGAAGGAAGTCCGCTGGCGATGGCTTCCCGGCATTGCCTAGGGCAGGGCCGGGTGCCCGACTGATAGGGCAGGTTGCCCCACCCTGTAGCCTGATGTGGTCTCAATGATTGCCATGTCCGGCTCGCACAGTGGCTCAACTGCCAAGGCGAATAGAAATCCCGAGGAATCTGCGCTATAGTCTGCTCCTCGTCCGCGTAAACCCTTTTGAAGGAGGACAAAATGCGTTCTCTAGTAATTGTTGTATTGACCGCTCTGCTCTCAATGCCAGGGTTCGCTCAAGCTTCGGCCACTAACCTCCAGACTGAGCTTCAGACCCTTCACGCCAAATGGATGAAGGCCTACGATAATGGCGATGGCGTAACCATGGATCAAATGGAAATGGACAACCTCGTCCTGGTTATGCCGACTGGGGACCTGTGGGCGAAGACGAAACCAAGGGGCACATCAGAACCAAAGCTTGATCCAACAACTCAGCGCACTTTGAGTGATGTGTCGGTCAGGCAATTCGGGGACACGGCCATCCTCACGGGCACTCTGACCGCCAAATCGAAAGAGGAGAACTCAAAGGCAGGAACAACCGTGGTGTTTGTGCGGAATGGTGGTCGTTGGAAAATCGCATCCGCACAATGGAGCGCGGTAGCGAACCCGAAATAGTCCCGGGTGCGATCATCGCGCCGGAATGCAGGGCATCTAGCGAGGTTCGTTCCGATTTACGCATCCAGCACGACGTCTATTTCCGGCTGGGCACAGCACAGCAGAACGTTTCCGGGCGTGGGCTTCTCCAGCGGCTCCGGGTTGTAGCTGATCGATCCGTTGATGATGCCGGTCATGCAGCTATGGCATACGCCTGTCCGGCATGACCATCGGACTGGCACATCGCAAGCCTCAGCCAGTTCCAGCAGGCTCTGATATTTGCTGTCCCACGCGGTCGTGACCCCGCTGCGCGCAAACGATACCGACGGGCCGGAGCCCGGCGACCCTGCCGGAACATGCGGAGTGTGATCAACGCGCGCCATGCCGGGAGTCATGCTGTCAAGCGCGCCAAAGATTTCTGTGTGAACGTTCCCGGCGGGCACGCCCCGCTTTTGCAGGCCATCGCGCATGCTTGCAAGGAATGAAGGCGGGCCACACAAATAGAAATCGCTGTTGGGCATCACGCCAATTCGCTGAAGCAAATCTGTATCGATGCGCCCGGCAGCGTCGAAATCAGCATCGGGCCGGTCGCCCGTCGCGGGCTGGCTGTACACGATATAACTTCGCCCGCGAGGCAACAGTTTGAGGAGGGAACGCGATTCGTCTGCAAACAGATGCTCGACGCGATTGCGCGCCCCATAAATCCACCAGACCTGCCGTTGCGATTTTTCGGAGGCGAGAGCATGCAGCATCGACATGACCGGGGTTGCGCCGACTCCGGCGCTGATCAGCACAACCGGGCTGTCGCCGGACTTCACCGTGAAGCTTCCGCGTGGAGCGCTCACATCCAATAGGTCGCCTTCGCGGACGCGACTATCCAGAAACGAACTCCCGATGCCTTGCGCTTCTTTCTTTACGCTGATGCGGAAATGGTCGCCTGCTGACAGATCGGACAACGAATAACTGCGGAGGATTGCCGGCTTGCCTTGATCGACAAGCAAGCGCAAAACGATAAATTGCCCCGCTTGAAAAACAGGAAGAGGCTGGCCATCGACCGGCGTGAGAACAAAAGAATCCACGCTGGCGCTTTCCTTGCGAATTTGTGCCACGCGCATCTGCCTGAATCCGGGCCACGCGGGAGCGCGCTCTTCATTTGCAAGTCCTGGATTTCCAGCCGAAGTTTCGCCGGCCGCGTCCTGCTGAAGCATGGCCTGAAAAGAACTTTGCCAGCCTTTGCTGAGCGCAGGAACACGCAAGGCGCGTTGCAGTTGCTCGCGAGAATGCCCCGGCAAGTAGAGAAGCCCATCGATTTCAGCCACCGTAATCCGCTCCGGGCCGTCGGCAATTTTCACGATGTCATCGCCTGCGCCAACTTCACCTTCCTGCAACACGCGAAAGTAAAATCCAGGCCTTTTATGCGCGACCAGCAACGCCGCCATTCGCGGCTCATTCA
>Ga0310810_10000225_pt1 | contig 57500 bp, 49 predicted proteins | sample NCmetagenome_FD_207641 | JGI IMG/M metagenome (GOLD analysis project Ga0310810, IMG submission 207641) | Soil microbial communities from experimental microcosm in Duke University, North Carolina, United States - NC | ecosystem: Engineered > Artificial ecosystem > Soil microcosm > Unclassified ...
GCGCCGGCTTCGGCGGACGCAGCGCGGATTCGAGGCACGCGTCGAGCAACGCACTCGTCGCTGCGAGCGTGTCGGCGACGACGCCGCCGAGGTGTACCGTCTCCCCCTCAGGCAGGAAGTACGCCCAACCGCGTAGCGTGCGGTCGTCATCGAACGCCATGTAGCCCGGGAGGCCCCACGTGACACGAGCTTGTTCGATCTCGCGCCACGCGGTGGACGCATCCCACGCCAGCTCGCGTACCCAATACTCCTGCTCGCGGGCATAGAGCACTTGTGTGTCCAGCGGGTCGGCATCACGCCAGTCGCGCACGATCATCGGCGTCCAGTGTACAGTTTTCGGCCGATGACCTTCGAAACGAGAGCCGAGGCCCAGGAGTCGAAAGCCCAGGACGCACTGCTGTCGCGCGAGTTAGGGGTTCGGCAGCTCGCCGCCGTCATCTTCAACTACACCGTCGGCAGCGGGATTTTCGTCCTTCCTGCCGTCGTCGCCGCACAACTGGGTCCGGCCGCGATTCTTGCGTATCTGATCTGCGCCTTCATCATGCTGCTCAGCGTGATGTGCTTCGCGGAAGCGGGAAGCCGGGTGTCCACGAGCGGCGGTCCGTACGCCTACGTGGAAGCGGCACTGGGACCGCTCGCCGGCTTCCTGACCGGTGTGCTCAACGTGGTGAGCGCGCTGGCGGCTGCCGCCTTCGTGACGTCGGCGTTTGCCGCGTCGGCGGCGGCACTCATCGGGGCTTCGTCATTCGCGGCGCGAGGTGCGCTCATGGTCGCCGTGGTGACGGCGGCGGCGGTCATCAACATCAGGAGCGTCGGCGGGGGAGCGCGTTTGGTCGAGATCGCTGTCGTCGCGAAGCTCCTGCCGCTCGCCTTGTTCGTGATCGTCGGCGTCGCGTTCGTGCGGATGGACAATCTGTCCTGGACGGCGGCGCCTTCAGTCGTGTCGACCATGAGCACTGCCGGAGTGCTCATCTTCGCGTTTCTCGGCATCGAAGGCGCGCTGCAGCCGAGTGGCGAGGTGCGTGACCCATCACGCACGGTTCCCAGGGCCACGTTCCTCGCGATTGCCGCCGTCGTGGTGCTCTACGTGTCGATTCAAATCGTCGCGCAGGGAGTGCTCGGTGCGGCGCTCCCCAACGATCGCGTCGCTCCGCTGGCCGATGCGGCCAATGTCGTGATCGGCCCAATGGGCCGCTCGGTGATGCTCGCCGGCGCGACCGTCTCGATGTTTGGATTTCTCTGCGGCACGGTGCTCACCGGTCCGCGCTCGCTGTTCGCATTCGCCAGCGACGGGCTCGCTCCGCGTCATCTCGCGGCGGTCCACACGTCGCGCCGCACACCGCATGTTGCGATCATCGTCTACGCGGCGATCGCCCTCGCGCTGGCGTTAACGGGTTCGTTCGAACGGCTGCTCGTGTTGACCAACGTCAGCGCGCTGCTCGTCTACATCGGTGTCGCGGTCGCCGCATGGATCCTGAGACGACGTGATGTCCGCGCGCACGGTGAGCCGTTCAGCGCGCCTGGTGGCCCCGTGATTCCAGCAGCGACGTGCGTGATCATTGCCGGCGTGATTGTCGCGACCGTGACGTGGATCGAGGTCGTTGCGGTGGCCGGAGTCGTCGCAGCCGCGACGGTGGTGTACTGGGTTCGTCGGCGCGCCGTTCGGCCTATCCTCGCCGGTTGACGAGCGTCGCGGACGCGAGCGTTGGCGTGACCACTCGTCGATACGCGGCAAGCGTGCTCTCGCCCTGCTCGAGCGCCTGGGCCGCCAGATGCCGCGCCTGCTCGGCATTCTTCAACGCCTGCACTGAATCCTGATCGACGGCCACGATATCGGCCACCAGATCGGCGGCCTGACGATGCAGGGCCACGATTTCCTGGAAGGCTGGCATGTCTACGAGGTAGTGGCGGAAGAGCACGAGTTGCTGCCGGATGCCTTTCAGCTCGTGCTCGACGGTGACGAGCGTGGCCATTACGCGATCGCGGTCGTCTACTGTCGCCTGGATCTCGGTGACCGACCCGATCTCGCTCGCGCGCCGCTGATCGATCGAAATCGCCTGCAGCCGATGCAGCAGCATCAACTCGGCGTCGAGGCCGGCTCTGTATTGTTCAACCAGGGGGGTGAGGTCGCGAGGGGTCACCACTGTCACCGCGCCAGTGCCAATTCGGACGCCGGAGTCTGCGTCGCCAATTGTGACCAGGCGTCACGCAGGGTGGTCAGGAGCGTATGGACCTCATCGCACGCCGCGACATCGTGCTTGATTGTGACGTCGAGCAACCGCGAGTTGATGTAGGTATACAGGTTGTCGAGCTGTTCGGCGATGGCGCCGCCCTTTTCCATATCGAGCGTGTTCTGCAGCTCGCCGATGATCGCCAGCACCTTGGAGATGGCCTTGCCGCGTGCGCGCATATCACGCCGGTCATGCGCCTCCTTCGCCTCGTTCACGAAGCGCAGCGCGCCGTCGTACAACATGACGATGAGCTCGAGCGGTGAGCGCGATTCGGATTCGACGCGACGGTAGGCCTGGGCGGCGCGGTTCGCTGGTATCACGAGGTTATCTCCCAATCAACGGTGCGACGGTTCGAGGGTGCGACGGTGCGACGGTGCGAGGGTCTGGTTCGGACCTTCGCACCGGACCTTCGCACCGTCTGACCGTCGTCCCGTCGAACCGCATATCTCCTAAAACAATCGGTACTGCCCGCCCAGCGCTTGAAGCGACGATCCCTGGCTGTTGAGCTGCGTCATGATCTGGTCAGCGGCGATGAACTCGCGCTGCAGCGTCTGCCGGCGGAGCTCGAGTTGCAGCTCCATTGAATCAAGGCGCGAATCGATCTTGACGATTGCGTCCTTCAGCCGATCCTTCGCGCCCTGCACCAGGCCGCCGGCCTTCGTGTAATCCTCGACCTGGCCTTTGAGCGCGCCGAAAACACCAGCCGATCCGTCGGCGCCCACGAACAGGTGCCGCACGGCATTGGCATCGTCGAGGACTGCATTCTTCAACTTCGCGGCGTCCAGCTTGATGGTCCCGTCCGAATTGAATTCCAGGCCGACTGTCGAGAGCCGCGTGTAGAACTCGCCTCCGTCCAGGTACTCGCTGCGCATCGAGTTGGTCAGCCCCATCTTGAGCGAGCGGACGAGCGAATCCCGCGCGATGTTGGCCTTGCCCGCGGCTTCGGCAGTGCCCTGATCGGTGATGAACGACATCAGGTCGTTGTAGGCGGTGACGAACAGATCGAGCTGCGATTTCGCGTCGTCGGCGCTGTCGGCGACCTCAACGAGGACCTTGGTCGCCGGATCGCTCTTCGACAGCGTGAGCGTCACACCGGGAATGGCGTTCTCGACCGTGTTGGTCGTGCTCGTGACCGGGATGTTGTTGATCGTGAGCGAGGCGTTGGATGCCACGACGGCCGAATCCGCGGCGTCGTCTCCGTACGTGCCATCGAGATCGGTATCGGTGAAGGCCAGGCCGCGGCCGCCGGTCAGCGTGCTCGTGACGGTGAACGCATTGGCCGAACCCGAGCTCCGGCCGGTCAGCACGAGGCGGTATTGTCCGGGCGCCGCCTGGATGACCGCCGCAGTCACCGGCGAGTCGGCGTCGGCGTTGATCGCGTCGGCGAGTTGCCGGACGGTCATCGAGCCAGCGATCGCAGTCGGCGGAATATTCACGGGAGGATTGCCATAGAGTGCAACGCTCAAGCTGCCGCCCGTGGCGACGACGTCGTCCGCGCTCGTATAGGTCGTGGTCGACGCCATGACCTGCGCATGTGCCAATCCGGAAACCACGACCTCGTAGATGCCGGCGACCCCGCCACTGGTGGTCGACGCACCGACAGCCTCCGGCGCGCTGCTCGACACCTTGTGGGTGGAAAAGCCCTTGTCGTCGGTGAGGGTGTCGAGCGCCGATTCGAGTGCCCCAAGCTTGCTGGCCAGCGTCGTAAACGCCGTCCCCTGCTGATTGAGCGTGGTCTTCTGCGTCTCGAGCGCGTTGAGCGGTGCGCGCTCGGCGGTCATGATCGAGTTGAGGATCTGACCGAAGTCGATCTGATTGAAGCCGCTGAATGTGATTGGCGAACCCATGGTCGTTCTCCTTCAGTGCGAGAACCAAGCCAACTGGACGCGCGCCAAAGGGGATGAGCAGGTGGACGGGACCCTTTCCCATCCAACCTGCCTGGGTGCGCCCGACTGGAGCCGGCGGGCCTACAGTCCCGCCGCTATATCTGGAGGCGGGTCAGTTGACCCGCCTTCCGTATTACCGGAGGAGCGACAGGACCGACGCGCTGGCCTGGTTCGCCTGCGCCAGGGCCGCGATGCCCGTCTGGCTCAGGATGTTGAACCGGGTCATGTTCGCCGATTCCTCCGCGACGTTCGCGTCACGGATGCGGCTCTCGGCCGCCTTCTTGTTGGTCAACTGCGATTGCGCCAGCGTCATCGCGAACTGGAGCCGGTTCTGCAGCGTACCGACCTGGCCCTGAACGCCGCCGAGCGTGCCGATCGCCGTGGTGATGTTCGTGATGGCGGTCTGCGCGCCAGCCTGCGTCGAAATGTCCAGGCCAGTAAGGACCAGACCGTTCACGTCGACGTCGTTGATGGCCGACGAGGACGAAATCGTCTCGTTGCCGCTGTCGTTGCTCACGAACACCGAGAAGTTCACGCCGGCATCAGCGTCGAGGCCGGCAATCTGGGCCTCGCGGTCGATTTCGTTCAGGAGGTCGCCCGCTTCCTGGTTGAGAATCGTGCGCTGCGCCGCCGTCGTGAGACCCGATGCCGACTGGGTCGACAGCGTCGCAAGGCGATCCAGCAGGTTCGAGATGTTGTTGAGGGCGCCGTCCTTGATCTGGAGCTCGGACAAGCCGTCGTTCGCGTTGCGGATGCCCTGTCCGATGATCGCCACGTCGGACCGATAGCGGTTCGCCACGGCGAGGCCGGCCGCGTCGTCGCCCGACATGTTGATGCGGAAGCCGCTCGACAGACGGGTCAACGCCTTGTTGAGGCCGAGGTTCGTCGAGAGCAGGTTCGCCTGCGCGTTCATCGACGCGATGTTCGAGACAACTGAGAAAGAAGCCATTGAGTATTCCTCCTTGAATACGCACCCGCATCCATGCGGGCCGTGGACGGCTCGGTGGCCGCCCTTTCTGTTGGGGAGGTAATCGGGAACCGCCGCGGTTCCTTTAACGGCATCGCGCAGGGTGGGCGCGCTCGTTGCCGCGCGCTCGCGAGCGCGCACGGCTTCACGCCGTTACGCGGGTTGGCGGTCAGTGCGTCAGGCGCGTCTCACCACCTTCGCTGACGCTACGGTGGTCCGCCGTAGCTGGCGTAGCGGAAGCCCCGCCTCTATGTACCAGGCAGGTCTGCCTTCGACGTCGCTCAGGACAAGGAAGACCTGCCTCCATGCACGAGCGGTGACGAAGGTGAGGCCGGCGACGCGTCGGCGATGTCGGTGAGCCGACAGGCCGCGCGCGGGTGCTTGCCCTGAGGCGGGATGAATTCCTAGAGAAAACGGCCCCGTTGAACGCTCGCGCCCTTCGTCACGCATCCGGCACAGCGGGTATTCACGTTGCACAACCGGGCGTCGAGATTATGGCACCCGTACCTTCGCACCGCTCCACCGCGGCTTCGGCGGACCAGTCGCCGTTTCGTCGCGACGATGGCCCAGTTCCGTTTTCACCGTTCGCGAACACTGCCGCCGGCGAGACCACCACGTCATCGAGCGCTGCGCAGACGCGCCCAGGCTCGAGCCATCGACCCTCGGTTCCGTTTGCGAAGCCTTCGATCGGCTCCGATGAGATCGCGGAGGTCGTGGCGACGCTCGAATCCGGATGGTTGTCGTCGGGGCCGCGCGTCGCTGAATTCGAGCAGGCGTTCGCGGACTACGTCGGCGTGCGTTACGCCATCGCGGTCAACTCGTGCACCGCGGCCCTTCACCTCTCGCTCATCGCGACGGGGATTGGCGCCGGCGACGAGGTCATCACGACACCGTTGACGTTTTGCGCCACGGCGAATGTGGTGCTGCATGTTGGCGCGACGCCGGTGTTCGCGGACATCGACCCGGTGACGCACAACCTCGATCCCGCCACGGCACAAGCGGCACTGACGCCAAGAACGCGCGTGCTGCTGCCAGTCCACTATGCCGGCTTTCCCGCAAACATGCTGGCGTTTCAGCGGATGGCCGAACTTCACGGCCTGCGCATCGTCGAGGACGCCGCGCACTGTGTGGAGGGTGTTGCCGACGGCTTCAAGGTCGGCGCGATCGGCGACTTCACCTGTTTCAGTTTCTACGCGACCAAGAACCTCACGACCGGTGAGGGTGGCATGGTCACGACCAACGATACCAAGGCGGCCACGCTGATGCGTGCAGCATCGCTGCACGGTATGAGCCGCGATGCCTGGTCGCGTTACACGCCGAGCGGGAGCGCGCACTACGACGTGGTCATGCCCGGCTTCAAATACAACATGATGGACATCCAGGCGGCGATCGGTCTGCACCAGCTCGCCCGCCTGCGGCGGATGCATCGCCGGCGTGTGGCGGTGTGCGCTCGCTACGACGCTGGTCTGAAGGATCTCCCTCTTCGTCTTCCCGCTCAGCCGGCCGAGGGCAGTGTGCACGCGCGGCATCTCTATCCGGTGTTGCTCGACCAGACGGCTGCGGGCATGTCGCGCGACGAGTTCTGCAATCGCCTGCGCGATCGCGGCATCTCGACGAGCATCCATTTCCGTCCGGTCCATCTCCACCCGTATTACAAAGAGCGGTTCGGGTTCACGCGCGGCATGTTCCCTGTGGCCGAATCCGTCTACGACACCACCGTGTCGTTGCCGCTCTCGGCGTCCCTCGATGACGGCTCGGTCGACCGAGTCATCGAAGCCTGTCATGACGTCCTGCGCTGACCTGCGAATCCTGTTTCGCGCGCCTGCCGGTCCGCGCCGCGGCTTCGGACATCTGGTGCGGTGCCGCTCGCTGGCGCGCGCGCTCGGCGTGCGTCCGCTCATCGCGCTTCGCGGCGGCAAAGCCGTCGATGAAGCTGCGCTGGGGCTCGGGTGTGACGTCGTGCATGGCGGCCCGGCGCATCTGCTGAGATCGCTGGCGCCCGACGTGCTCGTCGTGGACGACCCGGTCAGCGCCGATGCGCGCCGCTGGATTACTGCCGGGCGGCGTGCCGGCTGCGTCGTGGTCAGCGTGCATGACCTTGGGCTGGGATGTCTCGATGCGGATCTCGTCATCGACGGCAGCGTGACGATGAACGCGCATGCCCGGAGCGGCACGACGCTCGCGGGTCCGCGCTATGCGTTGCTCGACCCGGCAATGCTGACCGAGGAAGACGAGGCGCGCGATCCCCACTCGGTGCTCGTTGCCCTGGGCGGCGGCCCCCGTGCCGAGCTCGCCATCGACATCGCGGAAGCCATCGTCGATGCCGTTCCGCAGGCGAGGGTTCGGGTTGCTGGCGGCTTCACGAGCACGCCACCGCCGGTTCGGCGGCAGATTTCGTGGGTCGGTCCCGTGCGAAGTCTCCATCGCGAGTTGGCACGCGCGAGCGTGGCCGTCGTCGGCGGAGGAATCTCACTCTACGAAGCGTGCGCGCACGGTACTCCGGCGGTGGGCGTCCCGGTCGTGCCTGCGCAGCGTCCGACGGTCGCGGCATTCGTCGCGCGAGGCGCGGCTCGAGGATCGGGTCGCGGCGACATGTCGCCGATGGCGATCGCCGGGGAATGTGTTTCGCTGCTCAGCGACGCCGCCATGCGCCGTCGTCTGGCGCGCGCCGGCCGGCGGCTCATCGACGGGCGCGGCGCGTTTCGTGCCGCGGCGGCCGTCAAGCGACTTGTCGCCACTGGAGGGTCCCGCTAGTGGACTGTATACGCCAAAGGAGTACGGTCCATCCGCGGACCTCGACAGCGAACGCCGGCCCACGACAATCGAGCGGCCGCAGTGATTTGGGAAAGATGGACCAGTAGATGCGCGCGGTGATCTTCGATCTCGACGACACGCTCTACCCGCACGTGCAGCACGTGCACAGCGGGTTTGCTGCTGTGGCGACCTACGTGGACCGGAGGTTCGGAATCCCCGCGAACGACGCGTATGCCGCGCTCCGTTGTGCGCAGGAGACCGGCCTACGAGGCGCAGAGTTTCAGCGACTCTGCGAGATCTACCGCCTCGACGAGGCGTATTTGCCGGAGCTCCTTCGCGAGTACCAAGCCCATCGCCCGCAACTCTGGCTGTCGCACGGCGCCATGACGGCGCTCGCAACATTGCGCCAGCAGGGTTGGGGAACTGCGCTTCTGACCAACGGCGACCCCACCGTGCAGGCGGCAAAGGTCAGCGTGCTCGGACTCGAAGCACTGGTCGATCACGTGGTCTACGCGAGCGAGCACGCCCCCGGCGGCAAGCCGTCGCGTGAACCGTTCCTCGAGGTGCTCAGAAGGCTTGGTGTCGCGCCGCATCACGCGGTCATGGTAGGTGACGATGCTGTGAACGACATCGAGGGGGCCCGGGCGGTTGGCATTCACACGATCTTTCTCGCACGCGCCGGGCGGCTGCAGACCGATCGCGCCGATGCGATCGTGCATCTATTGAGTGATGTGCCGGCCGTGGCGGCAACACTGCTCGGTGAGGGGATGGCGCATGCTGCGTGAGATCGGCGGGCGAAGCGTCGGGCCAGATGCCCCCGTGTTCGTAATCGCGGAGATCGGCCTGAATCACGGCGGATCCGTTGACAGGGCACTCGAGCTGGTGGATGCGGCCGCGGAAGCAGGGGCGAGCGCCGTCAAGCTGCAGACGCTCTACGCAGATCGCCTTGTCGCCGCCGCTTGTCCAGCACCGGCGCATGTCCGGGCCTCTTCGCTGAGGGAATTCTTCTCGACCTTCGAGCTGGACCTCGACGCGCATCGCGAGGTCGTGGCGCGCGCGCGGCGGCACGGCCTTGCGGTGATGACGACACCGTTTGCTGAGGACGTTGTGCCGGCACTCGTCGACCTCGGGTTCGACGCGTACAAGATCGCGAGCGGGGACATCACCTATCTCGGTCTGATCGCGAAAGTTGCCGCAACGCGTCGCCCGGTGGTGATCTCGAGCGGCATGAGCGACCTCGCTGATATTGCTGCCGCGATCGGGGCGGCACAGGCGGTTGGCGGAACGGCACTGGCGGTCCTGCACTGCGTCTCGGCGTATCCAGTCCCGTCTGGATCGGAAAATCTGCGCGCAATCTCCACGCTCGGCGGTGCGTTGTGCGCGCCCGTCGGCCTCTCCGATCACGGTAGTGGCCTCGCGTCGGCGGTGGCCGCCGTGGCACTCGGTGCCTGCATTTACGAACGCCATCTGATCCTCGAAGGCGACACGACCGCGATCGATGCGCCGGTCTCGAGCACACCCCTCGAGCTGGCCGTCATCGTGCGCGCAATGGAGCAGGCACGGCGAGCTCTGGGGTCGGGCGTGAAGGTTTGTCAGACGGCGGAAGCCGCCAACGTCACGCCGAGCCGGCGGGGACTGTATGCACGTCGAGCCATGCGCGCTGGCGAACAGGTCACGCGTGAGGATGTGAGCGTCCTTCGACCTGCAACGCGGATCGCCCCGTCGCACATGGGTGCGCTCGTAGGGGCGACCCTGCGACGCGACGTCACGGCGGGTGCGCCCTTCGACATTGGCGATCTCGATGGAGCAGCGCAGTGAGCGGCATGAATGTGCTCATCACCGCGGCCTCGCGGCGAGTGCCGCTCGTGCAGGGATTCAAGAATGCGCTGGCGTCGCTCGGCGTGCCGGGCCGTGTCGTGGTCACCGACGTCAACCCGCTGTCACCCGCTGTGCAGGTGGGGGACCGGGCCTATCGGGTGCCGCTTGCGCACGACTCGGACTACCTGCCCGAGCTGCTCAAGATCTGCCAGGCGGAGAGCATCCGGCTTGCCGTGCCCACTATCGACGATGAGGTCGAGCTCTTTGGCGATGCTCGGCCGGCGTTTGCAGATTTGGGTGTGTTGGCCGCCTGCTCGCCGCGCGACACGGCGGCAGCCTGCAACGACAAGTACACCACCTGGCGGACGCTCGCCGACCACGGCATCTCCGCTGCGCGCACGTATCTGCCCGACCAGTTGCCGTCCGATCCACGATTCCCGCTCTTCATCAAACCGCGCGTGGGTCGTGGTGCTGTTGGTGCGCACGTCATCCGCAACCGGCGTGAGCTCGAGTTCTTCCTGACCTACGTCGACCGGCCCGTCATTCAGGAGTACCTCGACAGCCCGGAATACACGATCGACGTGCTCTGCGACATGCGCGGCCGGCCGATTCAGATCGTGCCGCGCGAGCGCGTCGTCATTCGCGCGGGCGTCATCGATCGCGGCCGCACCGTCAAGTGGCCTGCGCTGATCGAGCTGGCAGAACAAACCTGTCGCGCGCTGCGCTTCTTCGGCGCGCTCAATATCCAATGCCGCCTGCGTGAAGGATGGCCGGCGATCTTCGAGATCAACCCGCGCTTCTCGGGCGGCATTCCGCTCACGATTGCCGCCGGCGCCGATTTCCCGAAGCTGCTCATCAAGATGGCCATGGGGATCGAGCTCGAGCCCGCCATCGGTGAGTTCAAGCAAGGCACGTGGATGACCAGCTATGAGACCTCGTTCTTCCTCGACGAGGCGAGCCTGCGTCTTCCGGTGTGCGAACCGCGCCCGCGAATGGGAGTGGTGGCCTGAGCATGTGCCCGCGCGCCGGCATCCTCCTCCAGGCACGAATGGGATCGTCACGCCTTCCGGGCAAGGCGCTGGCTTCGATTGCCGGTCAGACGATTCTGGAGCATTGCCTGCGGCGGTTGATGTGTGCCGGCGTTGCGCCCGTCGTGCTTGCGACCACGGACCGCATCGAGGATCAGGCGCTCGTGGACGTTGCTCAGCACATTGGCGCACAGGTCTTTCGTGGAGACGCCGACGATGTGCTGGGGCGGTTCGTCACGGCGGCCGACGCACTTGGCTTCGATCAGATCGTGCGTGCGACTGGGGACAATCCGGGCACCGACATCCACGCGCCGGGACGTCTTCTCGCAGCGCTTCGCAGCGCTGAAGCTGACTACGTGTACGAGGAGGGCTTGCCGTACGGTGCTGCCGTCGAGGCCGTCACGCGCGACGCGCTCGAGCGCGCGGCTCGTGAGGCAACGCAGGCCAGCGATCGCGAGCATGTGACGACGTATGTTCGTCACAATCCGCACCGCTTTTGCGTCCTTCAGTTGCCCGCCCCGGTGCCGCTGCGACGGCCGGACATCCGTTTGACGGTCGATACCGCGGAAGACCTCGAGCACGTGCGCACGATCTTCGAGCGCACGGGGAGCGATCTGCCCTCGCTGGGGCAGCTCATCGAAGCTGCCGGCGTGGGTCCGGCTCGAGCCGGACACTACGAAACCGGGCATCACGTAGTCGCCTTGAGGCGTACCCCAGAGTCCGAGGTCGCGTGATGCGCCAGAAGCGCGTGCTCGACGTCGCCTCGCTGCTGACGCTCCCACTCGGCATCCTCGTCGTGCTGGCCGCACAGCTGCTCGAGGGTGGCGCGCCGCGCGCGCTGCTCCAGGCGCCGGCTGCCCTCATCGTTTTTGGTGGAACGTTCGCCGCGGTTCTCGTCAGCTACTCACCGAGAGAGGTGAGTCGCGCCATGCGCGCCGTCGCGGGAACGTTCGAGCAAGGCGCCGGCGACACCGATGCGTTGATGACGAAACTGGTCGCCATTGCCGGCCGCGCGCATCGCAAGGGGCTGATGTCGCTCGAGTCCGAGATCGGCGACCTCGATCACCAGCTCCTGCGGGACGGCCTGACGCTCATCGTGGACGGCACCTCGATCGAGGTGCTGCGAGACATGGTGGCGGCCGAGCGTCGCGCGCGCGATGCCGACGAGGAGTTGCCGGCGCGGGTGTTCGAAGCCGCCGCAGGCTATGCACCGACGTTGGGCATTCTTGGCGCGGTCATCGGCCTGATCGAGGTCATGCATCACCTGTCGGAGCCGGCAGCGCTCGGGTCAGGGATTGCCGTGGCGTTCGTTGCGACCGTCTACGGCGTTGGCGCGGCGAATCTCCTGTTTCTCCCGCTGGCGGGTCGCGTGCGCGAGCGTGCGGCCGTGGCCAGCCGGCGACGCGACCTCGTCGGCGAAGCGTTGTTCGCGATTCATGCGCGAACGAATCCGCGGCTCGTGGCGCACAAGCTCAAGGTGCTCTCGGCATGACGCCGGCTTCTTCGCATCAGCGCGGCGGCGGACAGGATCGTTGGCTTCTGTCGTACGCCGACTTCGTGACGCTGCTCTTTGCGTTGTTCGTGATGATGTACGCCGTGTCGACCGTGGACCGCGAGAAGCTCGCGCCCGCGGCCTCGTCGATGCGAGCCGCGTTCGACGGCGAGAGCCGTCAGCCGGGCCCGGTGCCGGTCCTCGATGGCGCTTCTGTCGTCATGCCGCCGCCTCCGCCAGCCCGGAACGATGGCATGCGTGAGGCGCTGAGCCGGGTGTTGGCGGATGCGCTCGCCGAAGGCCGCCTCGAGCTGATCGAGGACGCGCGCGGACTGGTGGTGTCGCTGCCCGAGCGCGCGACCTTCGCGCCTGCCAGCACCGAGCTCACTCCCGGCGCATTGCAGTTGATCGCCCGCGTCGCTGCCGCGGTGCGGCCGTTCAACCGGGCGCTGCGGATCGAAGGGCACACCGACAACGTGCCGATTCACACGCCGGAGTTTCAGTCGAACTGGGAGCTGTCAACCGCGCGCGCCAGCACCGTCATCCGGTTCCTGATCGAGCGCGTGGCGTTCGCGCCGCAGCGGTTGTCAGCGGCTGGCTATGGGGAATTTCATCCGAGGGTTGCGAACGACTCGCCCGAGAATCGCGCACGCAATCGTCGCGTAGACATCGTGATTCTGGAGGCGACATCGTGATTGAGCTGGACCGCGACGCCGAGCAGCGGCTGCTCGGGCGGCCGGTTGAAGGCGTGCTGACGGCGTTCGACCGGCGCGCGCTCAAAGGCCGGCGTCTGCTGGTCACCGGAGCGGGCGGCAGCGTCGGGTCCGAGCTCGCGCGCCAACTGGCCGCATGTGGGCCGGCGTCGCTGACGCTCGTCGATCATGCGGAGTACAACCTGTTTCGCGTCGAGCATCGGCTTCGCCTCGAGCACCCCTCGCTGACGATTCATGGCGTCCTCGGCGACGTGAGCCGGCGCGCGGACGTCCGGGCTGCCTGCCTCGCCGCACGCCCGCACACCGTCTATCACGCCGCGGCGTACAAGCACGTGCCGATCACCGAGGCCTCGGTCGTCGCGGCCGTGCGCACCAACGTGCTCGGCACCGCCGAAACGATCCGCGCGGCCCGTGAGGTGGGTGCGCGCTTGCTGCTCGTGTCGTCGGACAAGGCTGCCGACCCGCGTAGCGTGATGGGCGCGACCAAGCGTCTCGCGGAGCTTGTCGCCGTCTATCAGCGAAGCCGCCTGTTCAGGCCGGTTGTCGTACGGTTCGGCAACATCCTCGGCAGCAGCGGCAGCGTTGTCGAGATCATGGCCAACACGGTGAGGGCGGGACGCAACGTTCCGGTGACCGATCCATCCGCGACACGATTCTTCATGACCGCCGAAGAGGCCGTCTCGCTCATCATCAAAGCGGATCTGATGGGTCGAGGCGGCGACGTGTTCTGGCTCGACATGGGACAACCGCTGCGCATCGGCGATCTCGCGGAGCGCATCATCGACTGGGCGACGCCGCCGGGACAGCCGCGAGTCGGCGTCGACATCATCGGGCTGCGTCCAGGAGAAAAACTGCGCGAAGAGCTCACGACGCAGGGTCTCGAAATGAAATCGACGAGCCATCCCCGGATCTGGTTCGCTCGCCAGCTGGATGTCTCGCGATCGCAGGTGCAACTCGCCGTCACGCGTCTTCGCCGTGCGTGCGCGTCCGGCGATGCGGCGATGGCGCTCGATTCCCTGGTCAAGGCCGTCCCCGATTACCAGGCCAGTGAATCGGCTCTCAAGTCGGCGCGGCTGGCCGCGCTTCGAGTCAACGCGCCATCGACCAAGTTGAGCGAGGCGGGGCTGCGCGCGTCTTAGAAAGGACGTCCGGTCCGGCAGTCGATCGGCCGCGATGCTCGTCGCGCTCGGCAAAAGTCTTCACTGCCATCTGGACGCGGCATCGGTGCGCCATCGGTGACCAGGGCTTTCAAGTCGCGAGACGCCTGAAAGTGCTCGATCACGATCTCATCCCCATCTTCGACGCCGGCATCGAAGATCTGGCAGTACCCACGCGGCAGCCACATCGTGTGGAGGGGCGCCGACGAGGTGACCTCTTCCCATGCCACGCCCGCAGCCGCGCGGCGAGCTCCTCGTACGGTGTGCCGGAGGTGAAGTAACTGCAGCTTGGCGTCGTCGAACGAGGGGTGCTGTGCGTCGTGCAGAAAGATGCGTCCATCGTCACGAAGCAGGTCGCGAGCCTGTGCCAGGCACGTCGTGCTCGCATGCCCATCGATGAAAATCACATCGAAACGTTCATCCCTGGCGGCGTCAATGTGGTCCTGAAGGCAGGCCGCGCCGCTGTCGACCATCGTGAGCGTCGCTCCAGGCAGCAGATCATCCGCGAGATCTTCCACTGTGCTTCGAGCGCCGCAGGCGAGCATGTGGCCGCCGCGCGGCAGACCGCCGAGAACGGCCTGGCGATGGATTCGACCGAGGCGCGGTGACTCAGTCAGGCGCACCGCAGTGCATTCTCAAACTGCGCGCGTGCTCGCGTTCGCGCGCGAGCTGCACGGCGGAATACAGGCAGAAGTCCATCATGTTGTGCTGAACGATGGCGCGCCACGCTGACGACTCGGGACGACGCTGCTGATCCTGTGCCTCAGGACGCAGGTTGGCGGGAGGGACCTGCGCCAGCGAGAGCATCTCGGACAGTTCCGCGAAGTCTCCGGCGAATGTCTCGTGCAGGCCTACGAACCAGCAGCGCTCCAGATTTGCCCGCGCCCGATCGAGCATCGCCGTGTCCTCATCAGAGCAGGTCGCGAAATTGTGTCCATCGTCGACGGATTGACGGCCCATCATGACCGTCGCGTGGTTCCGGCAAATCGGCAAATCGTCGGCGAACTGCTCGAGCGTCATCGAGGAGACGACGTCGTGGTAGAAGTTGCGCTCGTCTCTCTGGATCTTCCAGTAGGCGGAAACCGCACGAGAGATCGGATTGCGAAGAAAGGTGAAATACCGCACTTCGCGATCGAACAACTCGTCGATGCCGAACCAGACCTGATGCCCCAGAAGAAACTTGACGCGGTCGCGGCGCGCACGAGGGAGCGCCCGGAGTTCATCGGCAATCGCGTTCGACGTGCGTCGCCACCCGTAGCAGTCGAAGACGTCCTCGGCGGAATATGACGCGAGGATCGCATTCCGGATCGTGGTTCCGGCCGAAAACGGGATGTGGACGAACGCGTACAGTGGCGATGACATCGAGCTCACTGCGTGTAGCCGAACGCACGTTGATAGCCGGCAGCCCCCGACGCGACCTCGTCCGCGAATGCACGCAACACCGGGTCGGTCTCCTCTTGCCAGCGATGCAGGCTCGATGTGCCGACGTGCCCGCCATGGCGCTCGACTTCGAACGTTCGACCAAAGAAGTCGAGTGTCGAGGAAGGATCGCCCTCGAGCGGCCAGTCCAGTCCGTGCGAGAGCGCCGTCCGCGCTTCGGGTGACGCGACGAAGTCCTCGTAGCGCACGACCGTGACCTGCGACTGCGACGGGTAGTCGGTGAGCAGGCGAAGGGCCGCGGCGGCACCGTCGAGAAGCCGCTGTCGCAGCCAGTCATCGGTCTTGCGCGCCAGCGTGGTGCCCGCGACGCAACCCTGAAGATCTTCTTTCTGCCGCGCGCTGATGGCACAGGCGCGGATGTCGCGCACGGACACCACGATGTGGCGCGGAGGAAACGCCGCGAGCAACTCCGGCAGTCCGTTGACGTTCACTTCCTTGACGCCCCAGCGCTCGAGCCCATTCAAAGGCTGGCGAAGCAGCCGATCGAAGCGAGCCCTGGAGGACTCTTGCAGATGCCACGAGGCGGGCTCGAAATGCCAGCCGAAGAGTCCGGCCTCCTGCCGAACGACTTCGCCCATGCCGCCGCGCGTGATGCCCGGTTCGACGAGCACCCACCGTTTCGACGGTGAGGTCATCAGGTTCGCCAAGAGCGTGGTCCCTGAACGGGCAGGGCCGACGATGAGGACGTCCATCAGCCAGCGAGTGAGCAAACAGCAGGCCGCATGGGTGAGCCGCGCTGGCGCGCCTACGTGGGCACGATGGCGGCGCGCAAACGGTCCGTAGACCGACATCCCGGCCGGTTCAGCGACACCTCGGGGGCGTATCTCGCTGGATTCACGCGCGAATCAGGCGTTCAGCGCGTGGTACGGCGGTTGCCATCGGCAGTCGCGGCGGCTTCCTCCTATGACACGACTCACCATTCGTACCTGCATCGTCACGGCCGACATCACCGGTCCTATTCGCAATGGGGGAATCGGCAGCGCCTATTACTCGCTGGCGCGGTTGTTGGCTGATGCCGGTCACGAAGTGACGGTGCTGTACGCGCTCGGGCAGCACAGCGAGCAGCACCCGATTCGGCACTGGGTGAAGTGGTACCGGACCCGTGGCATCGAGTTCGTGCCGCTCCCGGCGCCCGCCGGGCCGGAGCTCAAAGGGAGCTTCTACATCAAGACGGCGTGGGCGGTGTACGAGTGGCTGAAGACGCGATCGTTCGACATCGTGCATTTTCACGAATGGCGCGGCATCGGCTTCTACGCGCTCAGCGCAAAGCGACAGGGGCTGTGCCTGCAGACCGCCGTGACCGTGGTCGGATCGCACAGCCCGACGCTCTGGCACCAGGAAGGCATGCGCGAACTGCCACGCGGCGGCGACGATGTCGAACTCGATTTCATCGAGCGCGAGAGCGTGGCGCTTGCCGACGTGCTGTGGTCGCCGAGCCAGCACATGGTGGAGTGGATGCAGTCGCATGGCTGGGTGCTTCCGCGGAAGCGCTTCCTTCACCAGTACGTCATGCTCGAACGGTCGAAGCGCTATCCGTCGCTTCGCCAGATCGAAGAGCTCTGCTTCTTTGGGCGGCTCGAGACGCGCAAAGGCCTGGACCTCTTCTGCGCCGCGGTGAATCTGCTGGTTCGACAAGGCAAGCAGCCCGGGCGGGTCACGCTGCTCGGCAAGGTGGCCACCGTCGATGGTGTCGACAGCGCGGAATACGTCGCACGGCAGGCTGCGGATTGGCCGATGCCGTGGCAGATCATCTCGACGCTCGATCGTACCGGCGCGATGGAGTACTTGAACGGTCCGGGCCGGCTCGCGGTGTTGCCGTCGCGTCTCGACAACCTGCCGTATACCGTCCTCGAGTGCCTCGGTGCAGGAGTGCCCTTCGTGACGAGCACGACGGGCGGCATTCCCGAGATGGTGCATCCCGCCGATCACGTAGCCACGTTGTTCGAGCTGCGTCCCGACAGCCTGGCGACGACGCTCGGCCTGGCGTTGACCGAGGGCATTGCGCCGGCGCGGTTCCGAATATCGCCCGAGGTCACCGATCGCGGGTGGTTGCGATTCCACGATCGATTGGCGGAACACGCACGCACACCACGCCGCGCGCCGTGCGCCCGCAAGCCGTTCGTGAGCATCTGCGTGACGCACCGCGATCGACCCGAGCTCCTGAAGCAGGCCCTCGACTCGATTCGTCAGCAGACCTACAAGCACTTCGAGGTCGTGCTCGTAGACGACGGGAGCGTGCGGCCGGAGACACATGCCGCACTCGATCGTCTCGAGCCGATCTTCGCTCGCCGTGGCTGGACCATCGTCCGCCACGACATCAATCGCTATCCGGGCGCGGCACGCAACACGGCGGCGAAACACGCTCGCGGCGAGTACCTGCTCTTCATGGACGACGACAACTGTGCCAAGCCGCACGAGCTGCAGACGTTCGTGTCGGCGGCACAGGCCTCGCGCGCCGACATCGTCAGCTGCTTCCTCGATGTCTTCCAGAGCAACGATGCGCCGAACGGAAAGCCCGCGCTTTACCGCTGGCCGTTTGTCGGCGGGTCGCTCGGTCTTGGCATGTTGCGCAACTGTTTTGGCGATACGAACAGCCTGGTGCGCGCGAAGGTGTATCGCGCCCTTGGCGGGATGACGGAGGACCACGGCACCGGCTGTGAGGACTGGGAATTCATGGCCAAGGCCGCCGTCCGCGGATTCCGTATCACGGTCGTCCCGGAGGCGCTCGTGTGGTATCGCCACAGTCCGACGGGAGTGCAGAACTCGACGCCGGTCGTCGCGAATCGTCTGCGTGCGTTGCGTCCGTACCTCGAGTCCATGCCCGGAGGTCTTCGCGCCGCGCTGCCCCTCTGTCGTGAAGAGGTCGTCGTGCAGCACGTCGATCGGCCCGTGCACCACGCGGATGTGCCGAAGGTTCTCGATGCCCGGCACGTTCGCACCGTCGCGATCTTCGGCGCTGGAGAAGGCGGCCGGCTCGCCTCGCGGCTCGCACGCAGATGCGGCTGGGAGGTCTCCTACATCGTCGACAACAACCAGACGCTGTGGGGGAGTCAGGCGCACGGCTTCGAGGTGCGCACGCCGGAGGCGCTTGCCGAGCGCGACGTAGACTTCGTGCTCGTCGCATCGATGGCGGGCCGGCTGCCACTGAGCAAGCAGCTCGACGAGGCAGGACTGTCCTACGGCTCGAGCTACGGCTTCTTCCTCGATCGCTATGCGATCGACAACATCCAAATCCAGTTGACGATCTGAGATGCGGATCCTCCACATCACCACGTATCTGCAGGGCGGCGCGGGCCGTGTGATCGCTGACCTGGCGATCCGGCAGCGACAAGCCGGCCATGACGTGATCGTGGTGTCGGATTCTGGCAGCCAACCCGGGTACGCGTCATACCCGGAGTACCTCGGCGATCTGCATCAGGCCGGCGTCGAATTGCACGTGGTGCGATCGACGTTCGCACGCGAGGTGCCGCTCAACGTGGATGCGGCTGGCGATCTGTCCCGGCTCATCGGGAATCGGCAGGTCGACATCGTTCATGCACACGCGGCGATTCCGGCCATGGTTGCGCGGCTCGCGTGCGGATCGGGTGGGACGCCCATTGTCGTCACGATGCACGGATGGGGCATTGCGAAGACGCCCGAGCAGGTGCGGACGGACGCGACGTTACTGAGCCTCGCGGATGCTGTTGTCACGCCATCGGCCGCACTCCGCACACGCTTGCGAAGCCTCGGGATCCGGCAGAAGGCGATCGCCGTCGTGCCGTACGGTATCGCACCCGCATCGGTGCGAGCCGTCGACGATGGCGATGTCGCGCTGTTTGAGTCGATTCGATCGCAGGGCGACCGCGTCGTGATCTGCGTTGGCACCATCGGCGAGCGCAAGAACCAGCGATTGCTCGTGCGGGCGCTGGCGTATGGCAGCCTCGGACACGTCCAGGCCGTGTTCATCGGCGACGGAGAATCGACTCCGTTGCGGAACGAAGCGTCCTTCCTTGGCATCGGGGCGCGGGTCCACGTCCTCGGTCATCGCGCGGACGCAAGCCGTTATCTCCGTTATGCCGACGTGGTGGTTCTTCCGTCACGCGAGGAAGGTCTGCCGCTCGTCGTCCTCGAGGCACTGCGGGACGGGGTGCCGATCGTTGCGAGCGATATCCCGGAGGTGCTCGAGGCGCTCGGCGGCGGCCGGCTTGGATATGTCTTCGCTTCGGGATCCGAGACGTCGTTGGCCGACGTGCTTGGCCACGAGTTGTCACGGCCAGGATCCGATCGATCGACGCTCGCACTCGAGCAGCAAGCCCAGTGGCGGCGGCGCCATCGTCTCGAGCAGATGACGGCGGCCTACGACGCGATCTACACCGCTCAGGCCGTTGCGCGCGTGCGCAACTTCCGCCCGGGAGAGCGAATCGCGTTGCGGAGGCCGGCATGAGCGCACTGCCATTGCCCACTCTCTTCGCACGTGTCGTGTTGAACGAGCATACGGCGTCGATTCGCGAGCGCGCCGCGGCGTTGTCGTCGTGGATCGTCGACGTCACCCTTCCCGTCTTCGGCCTCGGTCCTGTCGTCGATATCGGGTGCGGCGACACCACCCTCGTCAACGCCTTCAGGGCCCGCGGCATCACCGCATCGGCGATTGATCTGATGAGCGGCGCCGACGTCGCCGACGTCGAGGCCGAAACCGTCTTTCTGGTGAACGTGCTCGAGTGGCTCGACGAGAAGGACCTCAAACCCTTCCTGAGCGACGTGCGCGACGTGGTCGGTCGCGACCTGTTTGTCGTGGTCGATTCGCAGGTGGGCGGGAACGGCGTGTCGCGGCTGCGCGAGTGGTGGGAGAACCAACTCCTCGACGCCGGATTCGCTCGCCACCCGCTCAGCCTGACGCTCACCCCGTACGAGTCGCTCGAACGAGAAGGCGACATCGTCATCCTGGCCGCCCGGCGATTGCCTGACTCGCTGTTGCAGAAGTGTCCACGAGAAGCGTTGCTGAAAGAACGCGGTCTTCACATGGACATGCTGCGCGAATCCGGCCGCCGCGCCGACGCGCACCTGGCTCGTTACGCGCTCGCTGCGACGTTCGTGCGCCCGCGCGATCGGGTACTCGATGCGGCCTGCGGCCTCGGCTACGGCGCCGCGATGTTGACGGAAGCGTCGCTTGCCGACAGCGTGCTCGGAATCGACTCGAGCGCGAGTGCGGTCGAGTACGCGCGATCGGCCTATGGCCTGTCGGCGCGGTTCGATCGCTGCGACGTCGCGAGCCTGTCCTCGACCCCGGCGGGCTCACTCGATCTGATCGTGTCGTTCGAGACCGTCGAGCACATTGAAGATCCCGACTCGTTCCTGAGAGAAGCCTGGCGGACACTGACACCCGGCGGCCGTTTCATCTGCTCGGTTCCCAATCGCTGGGTTGACGAGACGGGATGCGATCCAAACCCGCACCACCTCCACGTCTTCGACCGCGCGTCGATTCTGGAGCTCTGCGGACGTTACTTCCGCATCGAGCGGCTCTTCGGACAAACAGCCGGCGGCGGAATGAAAGCCAATGCCCTCGCGCGCGGCTGGAACGAAGTGGACCCCACCAGTGAGGAAGGCAGCGACCCGGAATGGTGGGTTGTTGTCGCGATGAAGGATCCGGTGCCTGAGCCCTCGACGGCGTATCGCGAGGCGCTCAGCGGCCACGCCTCGTGTGGCGCGTGGACGGTGACGGCGTTCGAGCGCTACTACGACAACCCGTGGGTCGTACGAGCACTGGTGAGCCGCGGTTTGCGCGCCACATCGTCATCGCTCCTGATGACGATGGCGCGCGAGGTCTTCGATCGAAGCACTCCGTTCTCGGCGGATGCCGGTGCGTCACTGTGTGTCCTGGCGTATGGCTATGCCAGTTCCGCAGCCATCCCTGGCTGGTTGACGGCGGCGCTTCAGTCGTACTGCCTGGCGCCTGACGGCAATCCACACGTTGAGCGTTGGCGGATCTCGAACGAGTACGCGCTCGCCCGCATCGATCTCGAGGCTGGCCGTACTGACGAGGCGCGCGCGCTGTTCGAGCGCTGTGCGCGTCGCGACTGCCTGCGCTTCAGCCCGCTTCTTGGCACCAAGACGATCGATGCCGCGTTCTGGGCCGGCTGGCTGGCGATGCAGGCGCGCGACACCGCGGGCGCGGGGCAGTGGTGGACCCGCGGTCTCGAAGAGGCGCGTCGCGTGCTGGGCGCGGATTGGACGAATGTGATCGGCTCGATGGAGGAGCCGCTGTTGTTCGGCATGCGCGAGCTGACCGACGTCACCGACCTCGCATCGCGGTGCGCGAGCGGCTTGCATCTGCTGACGGAGTTCGGTGACCGCCCTGGCGTCGCCGCGGCGCAGACATGGCGCAGCCTCGGCGGGCTTCTGCAAGCGCGCGAGCACGAGCTCGCCCTCACCAGGCGATCGATGAACGCCATCTCGGTAACGGTTGCTGCCGAGCGCCGCTGGCGAGCCGAACACGAAGCGGCGATGGCGGCGGGCATGGACGCCATGGAAGCCGCCGTGGCGTTCACGCGCGACGAAGCTCGCAAGCGCGTGCTCGCATACGAGGCGGCACTCGAGGCCGAGCGCGAACACATCACCCTTCTCAAGAGCAGCCTCGACGCGTCGATCGCACACGCCGCAAGTCTCGAAGAGGCGGTCGGCGCCGCGCAGTCCGACCGGCAACGTCTGCGGCGGACCTGGGTGGCGCTGGCGCTGCGGCTTGCTGCCGCTGATCCGCGTGGCGTGGCCATCTTCGGCGCCGGGCAGGGTGGCCGACAGTTCGCCCAGGAGTGGCGGCAAAAGGGCGGACAGGTCGCCTGCTTCGTCGACAACAACGCCGAGACGTGGGGCACGGTGATCGACGGCATCCCGGTGGAGCCGCCCTTCGCGCTCGAGGCACGCAGGGTGGCGCTGGTGATTGTGGCCAGCCTCGCCCACGCGGCCATCAGTGAACAACTCACTCGAATGAACCTGGTCGAAGGCCAGGACTTTATCAGCTGGGTCAACGTGCCCGGCGTGGACGGACACGACCATGACGCCTAAAACATCGACGATGACCGAGAATCGGTACGCCTCCGACTGGAACGACTACAGCGAGCAGTGGATGCGCCGGTATGGTGCGACGTACGCACACCTCGGTGACGAGTGGAACGACGACGGCACGGAAGCGCGCGCGCGTGACGAGCACTACTTTCAGATCTATGCGAAGCGGTTCCTGCGGCCAGACACAACGGTGCTCGAGGTCGGGCCCGGCGGCGGGAAGTGGACCGTCCGCATCGCGCCGCTCGTGAAGAAGGTCATCGTGCTCGATGTGGCCGAGACGATGCTCGAGCGGACGCGGGAGCGTTGCGAGGCAGCGGGCGTCACCAACGTTGAGTACATCGCCGGCAACGGCACCGACTTCCGCCCCGTGGCGTCGGGGTCGGTCGATCTGTTCTTCAGCTACGACGTCTTCGTGCACATCGCCATCGAGGACACCTTTCCCTATACCGGAGAGATCGCGCGTGTGCTCAAGCCGGGCGGCGTCAGCGTCTGCCACTATGCGGTGGCCTCGACGCCGGGCGCGTGGGAGCGTGTCGAGCAGATCGCGTGGTGGTACCGCGGACAGGCGCACACGCTCGGTCAGTATTACTACTTCAGCCCTGAATCACTGCGCCGGATGTACGAGCATGCCGGGTTGTCGATCGTCGAGAGCCATCAGGAGTGGTGCTACTGCACGATCATCGGGCGGCGGCTGGCTGACAGCGTGGTATCGCAGCTCGAGGGCGCATTGCGCGCCTACATCGGGAGCGCGCCCGACAGCCGTGAGCGGCAGGCGGCGATCGACGAGATCATGCATCTGCCGAGCGTCCTCGAGGGCCATCTCGACACGATGGTGTCCGCGCTGGAATCCGCCGCGGGACAGGAAGAGACGGCTCGCGCCGCTCAGCGAGTACGACGCTTGTGGCGAGGTCTGTGAGAGGTCGGGCGTGATCGTCCATCTGCATGTCGGTCTGCACAAGACCGGTACGACCACGATTCAGGAGACGTTACATGCGTCACGCGATGCGCTGGCGGGGCAGGGCTGGCTGTACCCGACCTTGCCCGCCGGCGACGCCAATCACAGTGCCACCTTCGTCAATGCGTTCGCCAGGCCGCGAGCGCTGGCCAGTTACCGCCACAATCTCTCCCGCGGCATCACGGATTTCGAAGCCGAACGCCAGTCATCGCGAGCTGCCATTCAGAGCGCACTCGAGCACGACCTGGCGCATGTCATCTTCTCGGGCGAGGACATCACCTGGATCAAGCCTCGCGAGCTGGAGCAACTCGCCGGCTTTCTCGGCGCACACGATGCGACCGTCAAGCCAATCGTCTTCGTGCGCGATCCGATCGGCTATGCGACCAGTGCCGCACAGGAGAGCGTCAAGTACGGCTCGAACCTGCAGGAACTGCTCGAGGCTCCGCCGGTGCCCGCCTTTCGACAGAAGATCGAGCCGCTGCTCGATCTGTTTGGAAAGGACAACTGCTGCATTCGCGTCTTTCAGCGGCGCGCGGATCTCGTCCCGGTGTTTTGCGAATCGATCGGCATGCCGGAGCAGCTCACGCAGCAATTGAGCAAGGTGCCACGCGCCAATACCGCGATGAGCTCTGAGGCCGCCACGCTGATTGGGATCGCTAACGAGATCTTTCCCAACCCGTTCGATGCCCAACGGGCACGGAACCTCAGTGGCTGGCTGGCGATGATTCAGGGCGCGTCATTCGAACTGCCGTCCCGCGCGATCGACTACGTTCGCCGCGAGTCGGAACCCGACGTGGCCTGGCTGTCAGACGTACTGGGTTATGGCCCGTTTCCCGATTGGGACGAACAGCGCGCGGCCGTCGAAGGAGACCCCGCGCAGTGGGGTCGAGAGACCATGGAGTCGGTCGTACGGTGCATCAACGATCTCTCGCTCCACGTCGAATGGCTGATGAGCAGGCCTGACTCCCTGGCGAAGTCCACGTAGAGCGGGTCTTCAGTGTCGGCGCGCCGCCATGCCGTGTGAACCGTCCGCTCCAACTGCTTGATTAAGCTCTGGCACAACACTGCTATCGACCATTAGCGACGTCCGAAAACTCCAGCGACTGAAGCTCGAAGCGAATGCTTTCACCTTCGATATCACAACAAGCAGTGACCGCGTGCCACAGGATGTGCTCGTAGACATAAGACTCGAACGTGTCACGCCTTAACGGCTCAATATCCGTAACGCTAATACAAACCTCCAGAGCATCTTTCGTCGGCGATACGGCAATAGGTCCAGGATTAGGAAGAACCTCCTCGATCTCCTCGCGTAGATCGATCGAAATCGCGGGGTCGTTTCGACGTGCCACGCCGTAGACGAGGTAAGTAAGCGAGCTGCCCGTTGGCATGCGCCTAACTAATTGTAGGCCGACCGGCATATTGGCCGACCGCGGCGCAGCTCGCAGGCTCCTTCCCAATTCGTTCGATGCGCAGCGGGCACGCAACCTCACTGGCGGTTGGCGATGATTCAGCGCGGCGATGGATACAATTCTTCTTCCGATTGGGCGGAACAGCGAGGGCCAGCGGATGGAGACGGCGCACTGGCGCCGAGGGACCATGAAGTCGGTCGTGCGGTGCATCACCGATCTCTCGTTGCACGTCTCATGGCTCATGAGCAAGGCCTGACGTTTAGCGCCCTGCCCAATACCCTGGTCGACGCATCTGGTGCGCAACTGCCACGACGACGATGCCGTTCTCGTTCACTCGATAGTGGATGCTGAAAGGAAAGCGTTCGAGCAAGATCCGGCGGGTAGTGTGCAGCGAAACGGGATAGCGATTCGGCGCCTCAGTGATTCGGCTGACTGCGACCGACAACTCGTGCAGAAAGCCAGCGGCGGCCAGAAGACTACGCTCCTCGTACCACGCTTGGGCCTTTTCGACCTCGTCACGTGCCCGAGGATGAAAGCTAACGTTTATTCAGCCGGTCGAGCAAACGCTGACGAACTTCCTCCCAAGGGATTGTTGTCACAGTACCCGCATCCAACTCGGCTACCCGTCGCTGGACCTCGGCAGCCCACGCCGCCTCAACGTTTGGATCTGCCTCGCCTTCGAGTGACTCGATGAGCAAACCCGCAAGCGCCGCACGATCCTGTTCCGGCAGCTCCGCCGCCTCGCGAAAGATCTCGTTGAAGTCCTTGGCCATACTTTCGATTCTAGCGCCGATTGCAGCATCGAGCCGTCTACGGCATGCCGCTTAGCCGCGAGCGACGCTTACCATCGTTTCGAAGGAGCTGTTCTCTTGGCGCGGGCCGGCTGCTGCGGCAGCAAGGCGCCCGCCTCGAGCGTCACCATGGTTCAACGCCATCGTCGCAGTCGTGCATCTGGAGCGTGTCGCCAGTGCGACCATCGTCCCCCAGTGGAGTCGTTCGAGGAAACTGTGGCACTCTTGACTCGAGGGATCTCATGGCCCACACCCGTATCGCAATCGGCGCCAGTTTAGGCCTCTGTTTCGGAGCCGCACTGGGCGTCGCCCTGCAGAACGTTGTCGCCGGCGTCGCCATCGGCGTGGCCATTGGCGTCACCTTCGGCGTGATCTTCGGCGCAACATCCGCCGAGGCATTGGCCCGCAAGAAGGCGGCATCTGAGAAGCCGCTGCCCCGGCCGTTGGGTTTGTAAAAGGGCGCGCGGCACCCAGCATAACGGCGAACCAACTTCGGCTGGGATGTTTCGCACGTCCCCCGGTAAGACCCGTCTCTTACGTGCCAGTCAGCGCCGTCACGACGTCGTCGCCCGATACCGTGCCGGCCGAAAACTCGATCCAGCGTGCGAGCAGTTCCTCAGCGTTCCCGCTGCGCAACTTCGCCGCAAGCGCGTCGGCCTGTCCACGGAGATCGACGTGTCGCCGCGCGTCATACGCGCGACGAATCATCGCGCGGCACTCGCCGCCGATCGACTCTCCGGTGAGCGCCTCGTGCAGGGCCATCTGCTCCACGTTCGTGCCGTAGAGCACGCCGCCGCCGGTCGCGTTGATGAAGCGCCGTCCCGCGGTCGCGGCCATCTGCTCGAGGAGCCAATTGCGGAAAGCGACGAGATGCGGCGCGGTCCGCACCGGGTCGCCGCGCACGTCGTTCATGGTCGTGACGCCCTTCGGGTTGGTGAGCAGCGCCCAGATCTCGTCCCACGTCGAGCCGCGCGCGCGCCAGTCGGCCCACAGCGCTTCGTAGATGGTGCCTCGGCAGTACTGACGCCCGTGTGAGTACGCGAGGTCAGCGCCAGTGAAGACAATCGGGTCACATCCCATTCGCAGCGCCAGATCGAACGCCGATGTCAGCACCGAGCCCCACGCGCGAAGGACGCCGCGGTCCACGCCGAGCGTCCTCAGCCACGGCCAGGGTTCGTGATTGCTCACGCGAAAGAGAAAGGTGCGCCCGGTGAATGCGCCGAACGCGGAGGGATGCAGGCTCGCCTCGGCGACGAGAAACGCGTCGTGGACGTCTTCGATGCCTGTCAGATGCGCGGCGTTGGTGGCCCCGGGGTCCACCGCCACGATCAGGTGTGGTGTGATGCCGCTCGCGAGCAGCGGTCTGAGCGTGGTGTCGGCCGCAATGATGATCGCGCGATTCTGAAACTCGCGCAGGTGCTCGAGGATGTGATCGAGCGACGGACCGGCGCCGACGAGGACCGCAGGGCGGCCGGCCAGGCGTCCGTGCAGTGCGGCGGCGTCACCTTCGCGGCCGATCACATCCAGGTTGCTCAGCGTCTGCAGGAGATAACGGCCGGCGAACCGCTTCCGGGCGTTGGCATTGGACTCCGCCTCGCTGATGATGCGACGCGCCGTGGTCTCTGCCGTTCGCGCGAGGGCAGGCCAGTGCTCGGCAAGGCGCGGGCACGTCAAGACGATCGGCTCATTGCTGACATCGACGTCGCGCGCGCACGTGGAGGCGCCGGCATACTGCGGCCCGACCAGAATGCGAAGCTGTCTTCGTTCAATCCGCGGTCGCCAGTCCTTGCGGGCCAGGAGCAGCGCCGCGACGCCGGGGTCCGGCTCGAGGACGACCACCCGTGTCGGGCCTCCGACAGCCTCGATGCTGTCGAGGACACTGCCCAGGGCTGCACCAACGACGAAGAGTTGTTTCGCGGGGGGCTTGCTTTCGGACGTCTCGGAGGCGTGTGCGCGAGGGCCCTCGAATGGCACCCAGTGACCCTGGGACGTGCGAAGCTCGAGTCCGGGCCCGTTCGGGGTCCCCACGACGCGGACTCGCTCCGGGTCGAGCGAACCGATCGCGGGACGCTGCCCCTGGGCGCGTTCGAGCGCCGCGAGGTTCGCCTCGAGGATGTCCGGGGTGAACACGGCGATTGAGTGAGCAAGCAGGGTGCCGGCTCACGTAGACCAGGTCCTCGGTTTTCTCACGCACCGTACGACGCGTCTTTCGACGCCCTGTTGGGCTACGGACGATCCTCCAACTCGCGCTGCAGCTCCTGAATGCGGTCGTGACTGACCTGGTGCAGCGCCCGCGTTTCCGCGCTCAGACGCGCGATCAACTCGCGGCGGCGGCGCGCCAGATCGAGACGCGCGCGAAATTCGTTCAACCGGAACGGCTTGAACATGATGTCGGCGTGCCCGCCGGCGAGCAGGTGTTCGACGGGGAACATGCCGGCGTGCCCCGTGATGATCAGCACATAGAGGTCGGGACGTAATCGCCACGCCTCCTGTGTCACGGTCATGCCGTCCGATTCCGGCATGCACATGTCGGTGATCAGCAGATCGACCGGCTCCTCCGCCAGGCATTGCAGCGCTTCCGACGCGCGCATGAACGGCCGGACTTGATGTCCCTCCTGCTCGCACACGCGTGACAGCATGTTCACGATCGGGAGCTCATCGTCCAGGATCAACGTGACCGTGCGGAGGTCCTTCATCCTTGCGCCTCACGCGGCGCGCCGCCGTCAGCCTCGCGGCGCTGCTTGTCCTCGAGTTCCTGCTGCAGGCCCAGGATCATCTCTTTGCTCATCGCGTGAAGCGCGGCCTTTTCGGCATTCAGTCGCGCGATGAGCGTGCGCCGCCGCTCGGCAAGGGCCAGGCGGGCGCGCAGCTCGTTCATGTGAAACGGCTTGAACATGATGTCCGCCGTCCCGTCCGCCATCAGCTCTTCGATCGGATAGCGGCCGGTATGGCCGGTGATGATCAGCGTGAAGAGATCGGGCTGCAGCCGCCGGGCCTCTTTGATCACTGCCACGCCGTCGGGCCCGGGCATGTGCATGTCCGTGATCAGCAGATCGATCTTCTGGCTCGCCAACTGAATCAGCGCGTCCGTCGAGTCGGTGAAGGGCATCACGCTGTGTCCCTGCTTCTCGCAGACCAGTGCCAGCATGTGCACGATGGGTTCTTCGTCGTCCAGGATCAGTGTGCGCATGTGCGTCCGGTAAACATCGCCCTTCGCGATCGAGCGGGACATCCTGCTCAGACGGCCAATCGGCAGGTGTGCGCCCCGCCTTCAATGTGTGCGGCCAGAGAAGATTCGCGACCGGTGTGATCACGTGTCCAAGCTCAAGGGGCCCTCCAGCCGTGCCGATTCACCCTGCGATGATGTCCTCACGGGAGAATCCCGCCACGTCTACCCAATCGGGACCCCTGCGCGGATCTGATCTGGTCAATGTGCAGGGATGTGCGGCGCTCGATGCGCTCGTCGCCATGATGAGCGCGTGTGCGCCCGACATGTATGCCCACGCCCGCCGCGTGTCACAGGCCGCCACCGCCACGGCGCGGACGCTGGATCTGCCGCCGTCCACGATCGAGCAGATCGAGCAGGCGGCGCTGCTGCACGACATCGGCAAGCTGGCGTTTGCCCGACACGAGATGCCGGCTCTCGACGCAGACGGCGAGTTACAGATCGTGCTGGTCAGGCAGCATGTGCGCGTCGGATTCGACGTGCTCAGCGTGGTGCCGCCATTGCGGGCAGCGGCGTCGATCGTGATCGCCGTGCACGAGCGTTGGGATGGGTTTGGCTATCCGGCGGGGCTTCGCGGCACGGAGATTCCACTCGGAGCCCGTCTGATTGCTGTGGCCGACGCCTTTGACGTGCTCACCTCGGCGCATGCCTTTCGGGGCGGAGTGTCACGGGACGAGGCGAACGCCGAGATCGTGCGCGGCGCCGGCACTTACTTTGATCCGGACATCGTGCGCGCCTGGCTGCGCGCGTCGGACAGACTCGAATGCTCATAATCGGCGGCCTTCTCATCGTCCTCGGCTCCGTCGTCGGTGGCTACTTGATGGCCGGCGGCAGCCTGCTGGTGTTGAATCAGCCCTCCGAGTTCATCGTCATCGGCGGTGCGGCGATCGGCAGTCTGGTGATCAGCACGCCGGGCGCCGTGCTCAAGGCGATCGTTGCGCAGATCAAAGCCGTCATGAGCGGCGGCTTCACGAAGACCGACTACATCGATCTGCTCTCGTTGCTGTATCTCGTCTTCAAGCAAGTGCAGCAGTCAGGCGTCATGTCGCTCGAGGCGCATTTCGAAGATCCGTCGAAGAGCCCGATTCTGTCGCGCTACCCGAAGTTTCTCGCGCGCCACGACGCCGTCGATTTCCTGGCAGACTCGGCCAAGGTGATCATCGTTGGCGGCATCGCGGCGCACGACCTCGAGGCGCTGATGGATGAAGACCTCAAGGTTCATCACGACGAAGCACTGCGGCCATCGGTCGTGTTGACGAAGATCGGTGATGCGTTGCCTGGGCTCGGCATTGTCGCAGCGGTGCTCGGCGTCGTGATCACGATGGGGCACATCGACGGGCCGGTCGAAGAGATCGGCCATCACGTCGGCGCGGCTCTCATCGGGACGTTCCTCGGCATCTTGATGTCGTACGGCATCGTGCAGCCGGTGGCGCAGAGCCTCGAGCAGCGCGTCGCCGACGATCAGTACTACTGCCTGTGCATCAAGGCCGGACTGCTGGCGGTATATAAGGGCAACCCGCCGGCGATCGCCGTGGAGTTCGCGCGGCGTGTACTGCCACATACGGTCCGCCCGTCGTTCAACGAGACAGAGCAGTTCTGCCGCGCGGCAACGAAGGCGCCGGAGAAGTCAACCGACGCCGCCGCGGCGTAGCGCGTTGGCGACTGCCACGTTTGTGGATTGTTGGTTGGAGGGTTAACGGGGAAGGGCATTCGCTGAGCTAATTTTCAACGCAGCGAGCCCGCGTTGACCAACCCCGCGTTCTCTGCTTTCTCAGCGATCCCCGGGGAGCGAGTTGAACTCGTCGTGAGCTATGAGCAAAGGTCAGCCGGTTATCATCGTCAAGAAGAAGGGTCATGGCGGGCACGGCCACCACGGCGGCGCGTGGAAGGTGGCCTACGCCGACTTCGTCACGGCGATGATGGCGTTCTTCCTCGTCATGTGGCTGGTTGGTCAGAGTCCACAGGTCAAGGCCGCGGTCGCCGGGTACTTCCGCGACCCGGGTGTGTTCGACACGACCAAAGGCGGCGGTGTGCTGCCGGGCGGTGCCGAAGGACTGAAGGAAACCGGGGTTACACCCGCGGCCGTGCCCGACAGCGTCACGCAGGCGCAAGAGGTGCTGGAGCGCGCGGCCGAGCACCTGCGTCAGGCATTGCAGGAGGTGCCGGCGCTCAAGGCTCTCGAGGATCGCATCGAGATCACCGTGACCGCAGAAGGGCTGCGGATCGAGTTGCTCGAAAACGAGAAGAACAGTTTCTTCGCCGTCGGCAGCGCGCAACTGCTCCCCGAGACGATCGAGCTGCTCGGCGTCATCGCCAGGGAACTGAGCCCGCTTGGCAACAAGATCGCGCTCGAGGGGCACACAGACAGCCGCGGCTACAATGCGCCGAACGGTTACAGCAACTGGGAGCTGTCCACCGATCGCGCGAATGCCGCACGCCGAGCGATGGAGAGTCATGGCCTGCGTCCCGGACAGGTCGACGCGGTCCGTGGTTTTGCGGATATGCGGTTGCGCTACCCGAAAGATTCGCTCGACGCACGCAACCGGCGAATCTCGATTGTCGTACAGAGCGGCGCATAACCGGGCACTGAGCCGAGAGCGCCACGTGCCGCGCCGAACTCGATCAACCGTAAACAGACGCTAAACCCGTAGAATCTCTGCCATGGGTCTCTACGCCTACACACAGGCGGCCCTCTCCGGGTTCTTTGCCCTCGCGGCCATACTCACGTTCCTCCTCTGGTCGCGCAACCGCCGTGACCAGGCACTCCTGGTGCTCGCGATCGGCACCTCTCTCTGGGCGGTGCAATCGGCGACCTTGGTGATGGTGGCCTCTGCTGGCTCGGTTGAAGAGGCGCGCCGCGCGTTGATTCTTCGTACCGCGTTTGGTGCCCTCAGTGTCGCCGCTCTTACATGGCTCTTTGCCGAGCTCACAAGCGTGCGCGCCCGTGTGCTCGTGTGGGTAGTCACTGCCAGCATGGTGGCTGTGGCGGGTGCCATGGTCGGCGGGGTGCCGCTCCTCGGTCAGGTCACGGCCGTCGACCACTTGGTCCTGCCGTGGGGAGAGACCTTCGCGCTGGCGCGTCGCACCGCCGCGAGCCCGATCGCTGTTCCGATCTACGCAGTCGTCCTCACGGCGACTGGATTCACTGGTTGGTGCGCGATTCGGTTCATGAGGCACGATCGCATCGGCGGCCTGCTCCTCGTTCTCGGCAGCATCGGGACGGCGACGGCGACGATTTCCGGCGCGCTCATCGATCTGCTTGGAGTGAAGCTGCCGTACCTCGGCATGTTCGGGACGGCGGCCGGCATCATCGTCATCGCATTGCAATTCGCCCGCGCCAACCGGCGACGCGACGAGCAGCTGGCAGCGGCCGATCGCCGGTTCCGCGCCATCTTCAACCAGACCTTCCAGTACATCGGGCTGATGGACGTTGACGGCACGATCCTCGAGGCCAATGCCACAGCGCTCGAGTTCGCGTCGGTCGAGCCCAAGGATGTGATCGGAAAGAAGTTCTGGGACACGCCGTGGTGGACGCACTCGCCCGGCTTGCAGGAGCGTTTGCGCCATGCCGTGCAGACCGCGAGACGCGGGGAAGCGGTGCGCTTCGAGGCGACGCACCCTGGACCAGGTGGCCGGTTGCATTACGTTGATTTTTCGTTGAAGCCGGTGCGGGATGCCCGAGGCCAGGTGACCCTGCTCATCCCCGAAGGCCACGACATCACAGAGCGAAAGGAGGCCGAGGAGGCGCTCCGCGCGAGCGAAGAGCGATTCCGCTTCCTGATTCAGAACCAGACTGAGTTCGTCGTCTCGTGCAAGCCGGATACGACGCTGACGTTCGTGAACGAGAGCTATTGCCGATATTTCGGCTCCGCCGTTGACACGATCGTCGGCACGCGGCTGCTCGAGCGCATCGCCCCGCGCGATCGCGAAATCCTGGTCACGCACATCACCGAACTCACACCGGACGATCCAATCACGAGCTTGGAGTGCCAGGTGATCGCTGGGAGCCAGGATCATCGCTGGACGCGATGGACGATGAGCGGCACGTTCGACGACGGCGGGCGCCTGACGACGCTGCAGATGACGGGACAGGATATCCACGACCGGGTTGTCGCCGAAGATGCCAAGCGGAAACTCGAACAGCAGTTACTGCAGGCGCAGAAGATGGAGGCGCTCGGACAGTTGGCCGGCGGTGTCGCGCACGATTTCAACAACCTGCTCACGGTGATCGCCGGCCACGCCGACATGCTTGCCGGCGATGCCGACGGGAAGAGGGCCCGCCACGATCTCGAGCAGATTCGTCTGGCGTGCGAGCGCGCGGCGTCGATGACGCGACAACTCCTGGCGTTCAGCCGGCAGTCGGTTCTCGAGCCGAAGATCGTGGACATGAACACGGTCGTGGCTCAGACCGAGACGCTGCTGCGGCGCACGATCGGCGAGCATATCGAGCTGACGGTGGGCGCCGAGGCCGGCCTTCGCCCGGTGAAGGCCGATCCCGATCAGCTCTCGCGCGTGCTGCTGAACATGGCGATCAACGCGCGCGATGCGATGCCCCACGGAGGACGGCTGCGAATCGAAACGCGAAACGTCACGGTTGCGGACCGCAACGGTGGGCGGGGCACGCCAGACAATTACGTGATGCTCCTCATGAGCGACACCGGCACGGGCATCTCGACCGAATCGAAGTCGAGGCTCTTCGAGCCATTCTTCACGACGAAACCTCACGGTAAAGGCACTGGGCTCGGGCTGGCAGTCGTCGATGGCATCGTCAAGCAGTCTGGCGGCTGGATCGACGTGGAGACTGAGCTGAACGTCGGCACGACGTTCCAGATCTTCCTGCCGGCGACCGAGCGCCAGGCGCCGGCGGCTCCGGCGACGGCGGGTCCCGGATTTCCGGCGCGCGGGACCGAGACCGTGCTGCTCGTCGAGGACGAACGAGCCGTGCGAGAGATGACGCAGACTGCGCTCGAGGGCTACGGCTACACGGTGCTGTCTGCCGCAAGTGGGGAAGATGCGGAACAACTCCTCGTGTCACGCAGCGGGGGCATCGATTTGTTGCTGACCGACGTCGTGATGCCGGGCATGAGCGGGCCAGAGCTGGCCGAGCGTGTGCTGCGCGATTACCCGGCGGTTCCTGTCATCTTCATGAGCGGCTACACCTCAGATGCCGTGTTGCGCCAGGGGATCGAAGCCGGAGAAGCGAATTTCGTCCAGAAACCCTTCCAGACCGCGGCACTTGCGGCCCGGGTTCGTCAGGTGCTCGATCGACGGTAGCCGACCTCCTCATCACCAGTGTTCGATTGCGCTGGTCTCCCCAGCGGAACTTCCCGCGATTTCGAATCCGGCTTCGCCTTTGTGTCGAGTGGCACTCAAGTTGCTCCTGCTTGCTGACGATTGCGACTGTGAGGCAGAGATGAGAGTCAGCCGCACTGTTGTTGGCGTTGCGTTCATGAGCATCTTAGGCGTGGTGTCAGGCGATGCAGCGGATAGCATCCTCCGAATCCAGGTCACCCCTCGGATCAGTACCGCGCCCGCATCCATCCGGGTTCTTGCAATGGTGAAGCCCGATGCGGCCAATCGCGCCCTCGAGATCGTGGCAGATTCAGGGCAGTTCTATCGGAGCAGCCGGTTGAGCCTGGATGGTGCCAACGCGGCCGAGATTACCGAGACGACCTTCAAGAACCTGCCGGGTGGTGAGTACGAGGTGAGCGTCATGCTCGTCGGTGCCGACGGGACACGCTCCTGGGATCGCCGTTCGGTTCAAGTGACTTCGTCGGGCGCGGAACCTCCCTCTCAGTTCTGAGACGGGAACTCACGGCCGGGCTGAGCCAACCCTCGAACTACGCGGCGGTATTGGTTGCGTGAGCGATGTGTGACCGCGGGTCGCTCGTCGTGAGCACGGTTTCGACAGCCACCCGAAGCACGTCGATGCGGACAGGCTTGGCGAATGCGGCGGCGGCGCCCAGCCGTCGAGCCATATCGAGATACAAGTCCCCGAAAACCCCGGACAACGCGATCACTTTGACGTGCGGAAATCGCCGCCGGATCTCGATGATGGTCTCGATGCCCTCTCGCCGCGGCATCGCCAGATCCGTCAGCACAAGATCGACGTGCGCCGTTTCCAAGACGCTCAGCGCATCGTCGCCATCCTAGAAAATTCCTGACCTGCGCGGTTAGTGCACGGCCAACGGATGAACGGCCTGTTCGAAGAGCAAGCCTTGCACGGTTTGGCGAAGGACTTCGGGCCGGATCGGTTTCGCCAGGCAGGCATCGGCGCGCAGGCGGCCCGCGGATGGCGGGTGCGCGCCGAAGAACGCCGACATCACCACGACTTTGACGTTGGGGAACTCGTGTCTGATCTGAGCGGTGTGCTGGGCATTCCGCTCCGTCCTCGTGAGGTCCACCAGGACGAGGTCCACCGCGGTCGCTTTCATGAGTTGAAGGGCCGTCGAGACGTTTCGAGTCGACAGCACGGAGAAGCCGTCGCGTTCGAGCAGCGTCTCGAGGACGCGCCGGACGAGAATCTCCTCGTCCACGACGAGGATGGTGACGAGGCTGCTGTCCATGATGGTGCCACCCGGATTATCAACTCGTGCCTGACTTGTTGCCGATAAGGCAATTCCTGAGCGAACGTTACAACTCGGCGGACACCAGACCGGCCCGTACGGCGAAGCGCGCCAACCCGGCCACGTCGTGAATGCCGAGCCGCTCCATCAAGAGCCGGCGGTGCGTCTCGACGGTCTTCGTACTGAGCGACAGGCGGTAACCGATCTCTTTGGTGGATTGGCCTTCGGCGATGAGTTGCAGGATCTCGCGCTGACGAGCCGTCAGTAAGGCCAACGGACTGCTCTCGCTCCTGTTGCTGGCGAGGATCCTCGTCACGGTTTTCGGGGCGCTCGGGCTGATGTACACCTCGCCGCGCATCACGCTCCCGATCGCCGAGGCCACTTCGGCGACCGCAACGTCCTTCATCAGGTAACCTGCCGCACCCGCACGAATCGATTCGACGACGCGTTGCTCGTCCTGGTGCATCGAGAGCATGAGGACCTTGCAGCCGGGTACGATCGATGTCAGGCGGCGAGCTGCCTCGAGGCCATTCAGCCCAGGCATGCTGATATCCATCAGGACGATGTCCGGCGTGGTCTGCGCGGCGAGTTCGAGCGCCTCCAGGCCGTTGACGGCTTCGACGATCTCCACGTTGTGGATCGTTTTCTCGAGGAGTGTGCGAATTCCCGCCCTCATGAGCGGATGATCGTCGACGATGAGAACCCGAAGACTCATACAACGGCTCCTAGCGGAACAAGGCAAGTGATAATCGTGCCGGCGCCCGGCCGCGAGGTGACGCTCAGGCTTCCGCCAACGCGTCCCACGCGCTCGCGCATCCCGACCAGACCGAGGTGGCCGTCGCGCACCGCTTGACGGCTGATGGGCGCCACGTCGAAACCGCGGCCGTCGTCAGCGATGCTGAGCGTGAGCCCGCCTGGATCGCGGTTCAGCGACACAGCGACGTTGCGGGCACGTGCGTGTTTCACGACGTTGGTGACGGCCTCGCGCACGACGCGATAACACACGAGCTCGACGTCGCGGGGCAACGAGAGGTCGGAGACCGGGGAATCGATCAACACGCAGAGTCCGCCGCGCGTGCCCTCCGACCTCGCCAACGCCGTCAATGCCGGCACCAGTTGCCCGCGGTCGAAGGGAGCCGGGCGGAGCGAGTGCGATAGCGCTCGTACGTTGGTCAACAGGTCGTCCACGATTGCCACCGACGACGGAGTTGGCGCCGTGTGGTCGGCGCCGGAGGCGAGCTCGGCGAGCTGAAGCTGCATCTTGAGCGCGGCAAGCTTCTGCGCCACGTCGTCGTGCAGCTCGTGAGAGAGGCGAGCGCGCTCCCGATCCGCCGCCGCCTGCAGCTCGAGAGCGAGCCGCTGATGGACCGCTGCCGATCGTCGTGCGGCCGCTACTGCGGCACCGAGCGAGAGTGCCACCATGCCGGTCACACCAATGCGCGCCTGCATGATGAGATTGACGAGTGGCGATGGCGGAAGCTCGGACAACGGCCCGAGACCCATGGCCGTTCCCGCAATGCTGAACGTGTTGACGAAGAAGATGGCCCACGCGCCACCAGCCGTCTCGAAGCGGATCGCAGCCCAGCCGATCAGTGGAAGTATCACGAGCGGATTCGTGAACTGATCGAGATGGGACCCGTGTGGCATGAGATACAGCCACGAGCAGATGCTGAAGAGGACGATGAGCAGGAACGCGGCTTCGAAGACGCGCAGGCGCGGCAGGGGGCCCTTGACCTCGGCGAGCGCGCCGGCGGTCGCAAGGATGACTGGCGTGACGATCACGATGCCGGCGGCATCGGAGCCCGCCCACGTTCCGAGCACCTTCGCCCAGTTCGAATGCGACGTGACGGACGCGACCACCGCCGCGACCAGCGCGCCGCCAACTGCGGCCGCGCCGCCACAGGCCACGAGGGCAAAGCCATTGAGCGGCTGGCTGAGGCGCGCGGCGTCTGGGAAGTAGCGCCGCACGAGCCATCGACCGGCGAGCGCTTCACCAAGGTTGATGAGGGTGTACCCGAGACTCGTGGCCGCCTCGAACCCGACGCCGAGGTTCGCGACCACGCCGCCGAGCAGCGCGCCGGCGAGAATCGAGGGGATGAAGCTGTTCGGCGCCAGCAGCAGCGTGCCGAACAGAACGCCGCTGGCTGGCCAGACCGACGCCGCGCCGCTGGTCACATCGATCGACAGCGCAATGAAACAGGCAAGGAAATAGACCGCTCCCATGCCCAGTGCCCAAGTCGCGTGTGCGACCAGGTTCCGCGTCCTGGTGTCGGTTGTAGAAGGCCAGGTGATGGAGATCGCGCTCGTCATCGGAGCCTCCGCTCCAATGCCCGAGGCTGCAAGTGAAAGGCCGCTCATGGGTTCCGGCCAACGGGAACACATTCGGCCATTTCCATCGATTTCGGATGTGAAGGGGGCGGAATCTGGTGTCGGTTAACCGACAGGGGTGCTGCTTGCCCGACACCAGTCGAGCACGCGTCTCAGCCCCGTAGGCCGGGTCCTGCTCTCCGGCTCTCCGGGAACAACTCCCGAGGCGACTGGGTTCTTACGCCGGGCGAAGCGATCGGGCGAGCACGTCAGAGATCGTGCGGAGCAGAGTTTCCCGTTGAACCGGCTTTTGAAGTGAGGCGTCCACTCCGAATCGCTCCGCCGCCTTGAGAAACTGCCCGCCGAAGGCTCCCGAGATGGCGATGATTGGAATCCCTGGCCGCAGCTCGCGGAGTGCCTGGATCGTCTCGATCCCGTCTTGATGCGGCATGAACAGGTCGGTGATCACCAGATTCACGTTTGCGTTGCGCCGGCAGACATCCATCGCCTCACTTCCGTCAGCGGCGAGCAGTGTGTCGTACTCGCTGCCCAGGAGCTCTGGAAAGAGCTTCCTCACGCTCTCGTCATCATCGACAACCAGGACAGTCCGGCGATGACTGGTACTGACCGGTGGCGCACTCGCGCCCAGCACCTCGCGAACCTTCGCGGCGAGCGCTGTCGGGGTGAATGGCTTCTGAAGATATGGTGCGCCCGCGTGCACGGCTTCGTGGGCGGCCAGCACCTCATCGGTGTAGCCCGAGGTGAAGATCACCTTCGTTTCCGGGCGGAGAGCTCCGATGCGGCCCGCGAGATTGCCGCCATCGATCCCGGGCATCACCACATCGGTCAGCAACAGATGAATCGGACCCGCGTGATGGTCGCTGACGAGCAACGCCTCGCTGCCGTTTGCGGCCGAGAGCACCAAGTATCCGAGTCCTTCGAGCGTTTCGATGGCCAGCTCTCTGACGAGTTGTTGATCCTCGGCGACGAGCACTGTCTCGCTCCCGCTGAACGAGCCAAGCGGAAGCGGTGGTGTCACCGGAGGCGTGGATATCGGGGACATCTGCGGCAAGCAGATGTGAAACGTGGAGCCGGCACCGACGGCAGTCTCGACGTCAATGAAGCCGCCACTCTGCCCGATGATGCCGTAGACCGTTGACAGCCCGAGCCCGGTGCCCTTGCCTTGTTCTTTGGTAGTGAAGAACGGCTCGAAGATGTGCGATCGCGTCTCGTCGTCCATACCGATGCCCGTATCGGCCACCGAGAGCACCACATACGATCCGGGGCGAGCATCGGGTGCGTCAGAGACCGTCACGCTGCGTTCCCAGGTGGAGATCGTGATCCGTCCACCCGACGGCATCGCATCCTTGGCGTTCACGACCAGGTTCATCATGACCTGATTGATCTGAGATGGATCGATCAGGACCTGATCGACAGCGGCGTCGAGTTGCAGGCGGAGCTCGACGTCCTCGTTCAGCAGTCGCCGAAGCAGCCGCTCGATGTCCCGGATGACCGAGTTCAGACGCAACGTCCGCGGCGTGAGCGCTTGCTTTCGGCTGAAGGCGAGTAGCTGCTCGGTGAGTCCGGCCGCGCGCTCACCCGCCTGCTGTACGGCTTCGAGATGGCGCCGGCTCGGATCCCCGATATCGAGCCGGCTCAGGAGAACCTCGGTGTAGCCGTTGATGACGGTCAGCAGGTTGTTGAAGTCGTGCGCGATGCCACCCGCGAGCCGGCCGACGCTTTCGAGCTTCTGCGACTGCCGAAACTGCTCTTCGAGCTTCTTGCGATCGGTGATGTCGGTGTGCGTGCCGACCAGCCGCGTCGGCACGCCCTGCTCGTCTCGCGACTCGATCTTGCCGCGGGTCAGAACCCAGATGTACTGCCCTGACTTGCACTTCATCCGCCATTCCAGCGCGAAGTGACCCTGCTGCCCCTGCGTCACTCGCGTGAACGCGGCTTCGGCAACCAGACGATCCTCGGGATGCGCCAGCGCCAACCAGAAGTCCCAGTCGGGGCGCAACTCTCCGGGCACGTACCCGAGCATGGTGTGATACCGCGGGCTGAGGTGCATTTCACCGGTCGTCAGATTCCAGTCCCAGTAGCCTTCGTCTATCGCCTCGAGCACTCGTTCGAGACGGTCGCGGCTGACGCGCAGCGATTCTTCGGTCGCCGTCTGCTGCGTCTTGCGCTCGAGCGCGTCGAGCGCAAACGAGACGCTCGATGCCACTTCGACGACGAGACGCGTCTCGGCCTCGTTGAAGAACGCCGGCTCGCTCGAGTAGAGCGCGAGCACGCCAATGGAGCGAGCACTGTGCCGAATCGGCAGGACGATCGACGAGCGAACATTGAAGCGCTCGGCATCATTCCGCCACGCCGTCGTGCGGGGATCGTCGAGAACGTCATTACAGATCACGGGTCGATCCCGTTCGAGCGCGTCGAGCGCTTCGCCATCTGTAACCATCGGCGCGTAGTCGAAGAGAGCCGCGGCCTCCCCGGCGCGTGCCGCCATGGCGGACAGATGCCGATCGGCAGCGAAGAGTCCGATAGCGGAGGCGGAAAACTGACCTTCGGTCACCGCGATGCGGACGACGCGTTCGAAGAGCTCCTGCCGGGTCTGCGATCGGATGATGGCGCGTCCGCATTCGCTGAGCACGGCGTAAAGGCGGTTCGAGCGGCGGACATGCGCTTCGGCCTGCCGCCGATCGCTGATGTCTCTCAGGATCCCCTGGACATATTGAGCGCCTTCGATCTCGATTACGCGGGCGCTGACCTCGGCTGGAAAAGAAGTGCCGTCCGCGCGGAGCACCACTGTCTCGAAGACGAGGCGCTTGTCCTGCTTCACTCGCGCCCACACGGCCTCGAAGGACCGGCGCGCCGATGGCTCGCGCAACTCCCGCACGTGCATGCGCAGCAGTTGCTCGCGCGAGTAGCCGAACCATTCGAGGGTGCGGTCGTTGGCATCGATGATCGAGCCCTCGCCAGTGGTCAGTACGATGGCATCGTTGCCGAAGCGCGTCAGGAAGTCGTAGTGGCCGATGAGCGCGCGCCGTTCGCGATCAGCCTGCGCCCGCTGATGTTCGAACGTGGAAATCCGGTATCGCCAGATCAGCCCGAGCACCCCGGCGGAGATGAGGACGAGGACGGTGCCAACGGGCAATAAGCGACCTGTGAACTGCCGAAGCGGCGCAGAGGCTTCGGCGGCTGTCATCGTCGTCAACTGGCTACGGAGCTCCATCTCGAACTGGCGGCGCTGTGTGAGGTAGGTGCTCACGCCGACGAGACTGATCGTCGTGACCAGAATCGCGAGCACGGCGAGGTAGGGGCCGGGGCGAGGTCGAGGAGGAGAGGAAGGTCGCTGACCGTCCATGCGGCTGTCCGCCAATCCTGAACCGCCAAGGGGCGCAAGGTCCAGCAGAAGATAAGATCGGATCTGCCACTCCCCGGAAACGCGTGAGATGGCGACGCCGCTACTCACGGTATTTGGTGAGCGCCGCCGCTCGCATCGCGATTCCTTAGGGAAATCTCATGCTCCGGCCGGATCGAAACTGGCAGGACTTTTCGATACTATGCGCCGGGCCCGGGCGACGTGGCGCGCTCTGGCGGGGAGGTCAGAATGCACCACTATCGATGCAGAGTCTTGATTGTTTTTGGGGCGCTGGCCATGGCCGGATGCTCCGCGGCCCCTCGTCAACGTCCGTTGCCGACGGAAAAGATCGAGACCGGTCCGAATTCGACCAGCGCCGTGCGGAAGCAATTCGAGGGGCAATGGTCGCTCGTCTCGTTCAAGGTCAGCGGGTCGGACGGGCGTCAGGCCAACGTCGATGCGAAAGGCGATCTGACGTTCGATGGCTTCGGCGTGCTCAAGGTTCAATATCGAATGAGCGACGAAGGGTTGAAGGAACTGGCCAGCGTCGGCGTGAAATCGCCCAATCCCGTTATCTCCACAACCGGTCGCGTCGTCTTCGATACGCAAGCGCACAAGATCACGTACCTCGCCGACGACTTCGAGGAGCGCGCGCTCGGATTCGATCCCAAGCTCGCCGAGGCGCGTGCCAATCCCTTCGCTTTGGAACGTGTTCGGTATTACACGATCGCGAACGATGGGACGCTGACGCTCAGCACCAAATACGACAACGGTAAGGACGCCGCCGTCAGTCAGTGGAAGCGATCACCGTAAGGTGAAGGCCTCGGACGACGCCGGTTCGACTCACGATCGGCAGAACACTCTGGCCAGTCGACAAGTCGTTACGAGTTCAGCAGGCCGGACGCACTGGCTGCCCGGCCTGCAGATCCTTCGCCAGTACGAGCCGTCCTGGCTCCGGCACGACGTCATTGCGGGCCTGGTGATGACGACCATGCTCGTGCCGGTCGGAATCGCGTATGCCGAGGCATCGGGTGTGCCCGGTATCAACGGTCTCTACGCGACGATAATCCCTCTTCTCGCGTACGCCATCTTCGGCCCCAGCCGGATTCTCGTGCTCGGCCCGGACTCGGCGCTTGCCGCGGTCATCCTCGCCGTCGTGCTGCCTATCTCGGGAGGCGACGCACAGAGAGCTGTCACAGTGGCGAGCCTGATGGCGATCGTCTCAGGCGCCGTATGCGTGATCGCTGGTCTCGCGCGTCTCGGCTTCATCACTGAGCTGCTCTCGAAGCCGATTCGCTACGGCTACATGAACGGCATCGCGTTGACGGTGATGCTCAGCCAGATCCCCAAGCTGCTGGGCATTTCAGTCGCCGGGGATGGACCGCTCCGTCAAGTGCTGGGCATCGCCGAAACGATCGGCGCGGGGAGCGTCAACATCACGGCGTTCGCCATCGGTGGCAGCGCGCTGACGTTGATTCTCGTGCTCAAACGATGGCCGCGCATTCCTGGGATTCTGATCGCCGTTGTGGGCGCGACCATCGCCGTGTCTGTGTTGGATCTGGCGTCGCACGGCGTCTCGGTGCTGGGGCCGTTGCCGCAGGGGCTGCCCGTTCCGAGCGTCCCGTTCATCGAGGCGCAGCATCTCTCCACCATCATCATGGGCAGTGTCGCTGTTGCACTCGTGTCGTTCGCCGACACAAGTGTGCTGTCTCGTACCTATGCAGTACGCCTGGGAACGCCGGTCGACCCGAACCGCGAGATGACGGGTCTCGGCATCGCCAACCTCGCGGCAGGCTTCTTCCAGGGGATGCCGATCAGTAGCAGTTCCTCGCGCACGCCGGTCGCCGAGGCGGCGGGCGCCCGCACCCAGTTGACCGGCGTCGTTGGCGCGTTCGCGATCGCCGTGCTGCTCATGGTCGCCCCCGCTCTGCTTCGGAACCTGCCGACGACGGCGCTCGCAGCGGTGGTCATCGCATCGGCGATCGGCCTCATCGAAGTGGCCGACCTGCGCCGCATCTACCGTATCCAGCGTTGGGAGTTCTGGCTGTCGATGACGTGCTTCGCCGGCGTCGCCGTCTTTGGCGCGATTCCGGGGATCGCGTTCGCGATCGTGATCGCGGTCATCGAGTTTCTCTGGGACGGTTGGCGGCCGCACTCCGCGGTGCTGGGGCGCGTCGATCGAGTGAAGGGCTATCACGACATCTCACGGTACCCGTCGGCCCGTGTGGTACCAGGTCTCGTCCTGTTCCGGTGGGATGCGCCGCTGTTCTTCGCCAACGCCGAGTTCTTCCACACGCGTGTGCTCGAAGCCGTGGCGAGCTCGCCAACGGACGTGCGCTGGCTGGTCGTGGCGGCGGAGCCGGTGACGAGCATCGACGTCACCTCTGCCGATGCTGTCTGCGATCTCGACGATGCGCTGCGCGCGGCCGGCATCCGTTTGTGCTTCGCCGAAATGAAAGACCCGGTGAAGGACAAGTTGAAGCGCTTCGGGCTCTACACGCGCTTCGGTGAAGAGACCTTCTTTGCGACCGTCGGGGAAGCGGTGAACGCCTATCTCGCGGCCCATCCGGTGCCGTGGGTGGACTGGGAGGATCGCGCAACCTAGCCACATTCGCGTGCGCTTGACTTTATTTTAGTTAGATCTAAACTAACGGCTGCGATGGACACCGCCCGCCTTGCCGCCGTCGCCTCGCCTCGTCGCCGCGAGATTCTCCGGCTGCTCTGGGATCGCGAGCTCACGGCCGGCGCCATCCGCGACGCGATGCCGGATATCACGTTTGGCGCGGTGTCGCTCCAGCTCAAGGTGCTGCTCGAGGCCGGTCTGGTCGAATGCCAGGCCGACCGGCAGTTCCGCGTCTACCGCGTTCGCCGCGAGGCGCTCGCGCCGGTCGCGCCGATGCTGGAGCAGATGTGGACCGACGCGCTCTGGCGGCTCAAGCTGCGCGCCGAGCTCGAAGAGACACGGCGGGGACCACGCCCGCAGGCGCGGCGGCGCCGCCGCCAACGATCGCGACATACGACGGAGGACCGATGACGACTGCCGATCTTGCCCATCGATTGGATCGCACGCTGGTGATTCGCGCCCGCCGCGAGACCGTGTTCGAATTCCTTAGCGACACGCCGCAGTGGGCGGCATGGTGGGGCCCCGGTTCCACGATCGATCCACGGCCCGGCGGCCGGATGTACATCCGGCATGCAAATGGCGTCGAAGTATCGGGGGAAGTGCTCGAGGTGCGGGCGCCCGAACGGATCGTGTTCACCTTCGGGTACGTGAACGGAAAGCCGATCGCGGCCGGCAGTTCACGCGTCACGATACGGCTGGATGGCCATCCGCAGGGGACGCTCCTCCAGCTCACCCATGAATTCGCAGATCCTGCGGCGCGCGACGAGCACGTGCAGGGTTGGCGCTTTCAGTTGTCGCTGTTTGCCAACCTCATTGCCGACAAGATCAACCACAGCGCAACGTCATTGGTCGATCGGTGGTTTGCCACCTGGAGCGAAGCGGATCCAGTGGCGCGCGATCGCTCGCTCGCAGCGATTGCCACGTCGCAGGTGCGATTCGAAGACAAGTTCAGCTGCATCGAGGGCGCCGGTGAACTCAGTGGACATCTCGCGGCCGCGCAGAAGTTCATGCCCGGCATGCGCCTCGAACGACGCGGCGACATCCGTCACTGCCAATGGCATATCCTCGCCGACTGGGTTGCCGTCGGCGGTGATGGTCAGGAGCGAGGCCGCGGCACGAATCTCTTCGTGCTCGATGCCGACGGGCGAATCGCCACCGTCACCGGATTCTGGGCCTGACACGCGCTTCACACCACCTGTTCATCTCGGCCCGACCGGACGTTTGAACAACTAGCGACGAACGCGACTTCAACTGCGCTGCGCCGCTCTCGTGTTGTTCGTGCTGAAAGGGTGGTGATCGGTGGCGGTTATCTATGGCGTCCTGCGCGCGAAACTGGATCGCTGGAAGCGCGAAGATCCTCCGGCCGGCTCCAGTAAATCTCCGCACCTTCAAGTCCGCGTGATTGATGGCCAGGGAAGGCCCTGGCGCATTCCCGTCAATGTGCGGTCCGGTGACCCGCAGAAGTCCCTGGTCATCTTCCATCGGGCGGATCCGCTTCTCAGTCATCCGATTCTCGAGCACCTCGGCTCGATTCCCTCCGGCCTCACCGACCTGAATACAACGGCACGATCGGCCTCGAACGCGCTCGACTATTCGCGCGCTCCGCTCTTCGACTGGCCAACCGGGATCGCGCTGCCGCCCACGGGCCCTGGTGCAGACGATGACCTGCAGGATGTGGTCAGCCGTCAGCTCAACAATCTCAAGGCGACCGGTGGTGAGCTGTTCGCGTTCGGATCGCATTTCCACGACGCGGCGCCCACGCTCCCGATCGACAAGGAGTTCGGCACCAAGGACGGCATGCACGATATCCACATGAACCAGGGGAACGCTCCGCACGAACACGACGAAGACAACGGCGTCTTGAACGACGGCGGTCTCATCCTCAAGTTCCCGGATCATGTGACCGGCTTGTTCTTCCGCTTCAAGACGCAGTTTCTGCCGACCGACGAGCACGGCAACCGAATCCCCGGCGTCTCGAAAGAGATTCCTCCCGCGGCGACGCCGACCGATATCCCGGTAATTCCTGTACCGGACGAGCCGCACCCGACGTTCCCGGCCGTCTACATCGAACGTGCGTTGGTCAACCCGGCGGGCGACGATCCCAGCAAGGAAGTCGTTGTCGTCGGCAACACCACGACGATAGCGGTGGATCTGAATGGCTGGAGTATCGTGGACAAGAACAACGTGGCCGACAAGCTCGCCGGCGTGATGCTCCCGGGCGGCGCGTCAACCTTGATCGTGCTGTCCGGCAAAGGCGCCCAACTCTCCAATAAGGGAGGCACGATCCGTCTGCTGAATCCCGCCGGCGTGCAGATCCACGCCGTCAGCTACTCGAAAGACGATGGCGTTGAGAGCAGATTTGTACGTTTCAACACGTGATGAAGAAGGGCGTGACTTTTTGGATGGCGTTGGGGGCAGGCGCGAAGTAACCTGCCCCGCAAGTCACACATGAGGTCCACGATCAAGGTCGTCCTCGTCGTTGTGTTCCTCGCGGCGAGCTACCAGCAGTACCTGCCTCGTCTGACCGATTTGATAACCTCGAGTGCTCCGGCGACCGTGGCCTATCTCGGTCTGTTCGGAATTCTCTCGCTCTCGCTGTTGGCATCGGCCTTCATCGCGAACGGCTTCCTCCGCTGGTCGCTGGCGATTGTCTTCACGGCAGCAGCGGTTTTCAACGACACCTACTATCGGGCCACGCAAGAGTTCCTGACCTACGACATCTTCGTGTCGCTGGTCCAGGGGTCCACGTTCGCTAACGAAGCGTGGCAGCAGTATCGCGGGACCGTGCTGTGGGCGTTCGTCTTCGCGTGGCCGCTGCTCGTCGGCATCGGGCTGCGCGGCGATCTCCGTCCTGCGCGGATTGCCCAGTCTTCTCGAGTGCAGCGCAGGCTCGCCGCGGTTGTCCCGATCGCGGCTCCGCTGCTGGCGCTGCTGCTGCTGACGGTGATCATGTTCGCGAGGGGCGGCGACGGCGCCCGGGGGCTGCCCGTGATGTTCGCCCCACTGGGCTATCTGAATCTGCTCGGATACGAGCACCTGACTGAATCGGCAGGCTCGCGCGAGACCGTTCAACTGCCTCGCAGCGGCGGTCCGGTCCCGTACGACATCGTGCTGATCGTGGATGAAAGCGTGTCCGGCAATTACCTGGACATCAACGCGGCGGGCGGTGTTCCGACGCCGCTTGCGCATCCTCCCGCCGGTGTCAAGGTTTACAACTACGGGTATGCCGCGTCCATCGCCAACTGCAGCGCGGCGGTGAACGTCACCTTGCGCTTCGGCGGCACGCGCGCCGACTACGTCCACATCAACGCGCGCATGCCCTCCATCTGGCAATACGCCAAGCATGCCGGAATGGAGACGGTTTACATCGACGCGCAGCGAACCGGACGCCAACTGATCAACTTGATGACCGAAGAGGAGTTGAAGGACATCGACCAGTGGATCCAGTTCGACGGCGTGGCGGTGCGCGATCGAGACATGGCCGCCGCGGCGAAACTCGCGTCGCTGCTGGCCGATTCGACGCCGCAGTTGATCTGGGTGAACAAGATGGGGGCTCACTTCCCCGTGCATGACAAAGCCCCCGAGGAGTTCGTCCGCTATCGTCCCGCGCTGCCTCGGGGCGCGTACGCGGATGTCGAAGATACCGGCTTGCGTTTTGGATTCGCCGATGACCCTGCCGGCTGGGCGCGCTACCGGAACTCCTATCGCAACACGCTGTTATGGAACGTCGGCGAGTTCTTCGCGCGCATCTTTGCCGTCGACCACTTCAACAAGGCTGTCGTCGTGTACACATCCGACCACGGGCAGGCTCTTCACGAGCGGGGCAACCCTGGGCAAAACACGCACTGCGACCCCAATCCGGTGATGGAGGAAGGTCTGGTGCCGCTGGTCGTGCTCCACGGCGCGGACCTCCAGACGATCGATTGGCAGACGCACTTCGAGGAGAACCGGAACCGCGCCAGCCACTACAACATTTTTCCGACGCTGCTGCAGTTGATGGGATACAAACTCGACGCGATCCAGCCGCTGTACGGGTATGCCCTGAGCGCGGCGACGAACGACCCCTTCACGTTCAACAGCCGTTTCAACGCACGTCTCGGTGCGCGGCCGCTATGGACTCACATCGATCTGGACCAGATCGTGACCCCGCCCGCGAGCGACGCCCGAAGCGATCAGTAATCTGTCCGAGGCATCGGTCGATGACGCTTACTAATTGCAGAACGCGGCGGCGAAGGGCGCAAAGGCGACCGCCGACAGCCCCGTCGGCGATGCCGCGAAGAAGACGGGCACGGTAACAGCCGATGGAGCCAAGGCCGCCGGCTCGGCTACCGCGAGCGGCGCGAAGACGGTTGGGACCGGCATCAAGGGCGCGGTCACGCCGGATAAGAAGGACTCGGAGAAGAAGTAGAAGCCGCCCCGATCAGATCAGGAAGCTGAGGCGGGCGTCGAGCAGAATGTACAGGCGAGTCTTCAGACCCGCCTCAGATCAAGCCGCTGCACGACCGCTTCGCGGACGCCCAGCGACATCCACACCCCGGCCAGCAGCACCCCGGCGCCAACGAGCGCCTCTCCAGGAAACACTGACGTGGACATCCAGCGCAAAGCCGCAAGGCCGAGTCGCGCTTGAGGGGCGATGATCATCCAGAGCCCGCTCGCAATAACCATGATGCCGGCGACACGAACCGGCATTGGGTACGGCGTGAGCATCGGCCCGCGTGCATTCCGCTCGATTTCAGTCGTACTCTCCTCGTCGAAGCCGATAAAACAGTCGTTGACGATCGCACCCACGAAACCGTCGTCGGTCGTATTGCCCGCGGTGGTGAGCATCGGAATGAGACCCGTGTAGAGCGTGACGAAGGTCGTCACGAACATCGTGGGGTCGGGCACGGCCAGCAGCGACGCGACGACAGGTGACATGAAGACAGCGGCGCCGCCGGGGATGCCCGGCGATTCGAGTCCAAGAATCATCACCGGCGGGATCAGGACGGCGATCTCGGTCATCGTGATGGGCAGTGCGAGCAGCGAACAGGTCGATACCGTCGCCAGCAGCACGGCCATCGTCGCGATGTTCTTGTTCAGCACGGTGCCGAGCACGATCGACGCGCGTGCCACCTGCGGCCGCAGGCCGAGGTCCCGTTCTGCAGACAGCAGGTTCACCGGCAGCGTGTCGTAGGAGCCGCCGGTCCCGAACCCGGTGACATACACCGTCGCGAAGTACTTCCAGATCTGCGGCCACGTCCGCTTGGTCGTCACCCGTACCAGCAGCAGCATTCCCGCAGACCACACGAGCGCAACGATCGCGAGGTTGAGCGACGTGCGGCCGTAGACCTCGAGCCCGCGTACACCGAATCGCGTCGGGATGAGGATCGCGAGGCACCCGATCATGATGGGGTAGTACCAGAGCAGCTTCGCGAATGCGGCCAGGATCCAGTCGCCGGCGACGATCAGGCCGTGCGCCGCAGGGCGGAAGATCCGCATTGAACCCACGAGCGCGCCGGACAACGTGGCGGCGATGAGTACCTGGAGAAGTGGCTGCTCGCTGAGAGTTCCGGAGAGCGCGCGGCCGACTCCTTGCAGCCAGCCTATGAAGGTGGGCAGCGGCACGTCAGGGCTGCTGAATGGAATGCCCGTCAGCATCGGAATCCAGGCGGAGACGTAGATCAGCGACACCGCCGCCATCACGATGTACAGCGTGACGAGAATCGCCAGGAACCGTGTGCCGCGCGCATGCGACTGCAGGGTCCTGGCGACCGCTGCGGACATCAGTACGAAAACGATGGCCGTGGCCAGCGTGACGATCGTGCGGGGAAACCACGTTCCACTCTGCGCGATCGCGAGCACGACCGGATTCTGCGGATACGCAAAGCCGAGGGCGAGGCCCGTGAGGAGACACCCCACGATCTTCACGGGCTGCGGAATTCGCTGCGCCGGGTTCAGGCAGCCACCGCCGATCGCGCCGAGGCCTGCGGCCACATCGCGCGGAGTCTAACATCGTCTAACATCGTGCAGAGGCATTCGGCGAATGTAGAGGCGGGTCTGCAGACTTGCCTCGGCGCCAGATGAGAGGGCACGTGCTGCGAAGTTCTGATACACCGCGAGCGACGGCCGGCCGCACGATCACGATCACGCCGTTTGCGCCGGCGCTGGGCGCTGAAGTGCGGGGAATCGACCTCGCGAGCGGTCTCGACGAGGAGGCCTATCGCGAGGTGCGCAACGCGTTGCTCGCGCATGGCGTGCTCTTCTTCAAGGAGCAGTCGGAGATCTCGCCGTCCGTGCACGTCGCGATCGGCCAGATGTTCGGCGAGCTTCACATGCACCCAGCGGCGCCGCAGATGCCCGGTCATCCCGCAGTCTTCGTCATTCACGCCCATCGCGATTCAAAAGTCGCCAATGGCGAGTTCTGGCATTCCGACGTGTCGTGCGACGAGGTGCCGCCACTCGGGACGATGTTGCAGATTCACATCCTGCCCGAGATAGGCGGCGACACGCTGTTTGCGAACATGTATGCGGCGTACGACGCGCTCTCCGCGCCGATGAAGCAATTGCTCGACGAGTTGACGGCGACACACGAGTCCGAGCACATCTACCGCGGCCGCTACTCGGATCGCGGCGTGGAAGATGCGGGACGAATCTATCCGCACGCGGATCATCCGGTCATCCGGACGCACCCCGAAACCGGTCGGAAAGCGATCTTCGTCAACCGCACGTTCACAACGCGAATCAACGAGCTGAGTGAAGCGGAAAGCCGCGCGGTGCTCGGTTTGCTGTTCGATCACTGCGAGCAGGTCGACTTTCAAATCCGGTTTCGCTGGGAGCGCAACGACGTTGCGTTCTGGGACAATCGGTGTGTGATGCACCGCGCCATCTGGGACTACTGGCCGAACGAGCGGAAAGGGCGGCGGGTGACGATCAAAGGGGATCGGCCGCGTTGAACACGTGATTCGTCTCCTCCGTTCGAGCCGATACCGACGTCCGGACGCTGGCTCGCATGATCGAGGTCACACTCGGCGGTTCGTTTCTGGCGGACGCTGTACCAGGAGGGCTCCGCCGCGGCGCGCTTCCGCCAGGACCTCGACGCCACGCTGCGGCCGTATCTGGCGCGATGATGACAGCACTGATCGATTTCGTTGAGCGCCACCCGAGGCTATTCGTGTTGACCGGTGCCGGTTGCAGCACCGATTCGGGCATCCCTGACTACCGCGACGCGGATGGCGGATGGAAGCGCCGGCAGCCGATCATGTTGCAGGAGTTCGTCGCGAGCGCGCGCGCGCGCCAGCGCTACTGGGCGAGGAGTCTCGCCGGCTTCCGGCGCCTGCGCTACGCGCGTCCGAACGACGCCCACTACTCGCTGGCGAATCTCGAGGGCCGCGGGCAGATAGCGCTTCTGGTCACCCAGAACGTCGATGGGCTGCACCAGGCCGCGGGCAGTCAGAACGTGATCGATCTGCATGGTCGCATCGACACCGTGAGGTGCCTGGGCTGCGGGCGACGAAGCTCTCGCGAGGAGCTGCAGATCGAGCTCGCCAGGCGCAACCCGGAGTTCGCGGCACTCGACGCGGTCGAAGCGCCAGACGGTGATGCCGACCTGGAGGATGTCGCGTTTGACACGTTCATTGTGCCTGACTGCGATGCCTGCGACGGGCTCTTGAAGCCCGATGTCGTGTTCTTCGGCGAGGGCGTTCCCGCGGAGCGTGTCCGCCGCGCGATGTCGGCGATCGACGGCTCGGACGCGATGTTAGTGGTGGGTTCGTCGCTGATGGTCTATTCGGGCTATCGCTTCGTCAAAGCGATGGCCGACGCCGGCAAACCGATCGCGGCAATCAACCTGGGACGCACCAGAGCCGACGATCTGCTCACGCTCAAAGTCACGGACCGCTGCGCGAGCGTGCTTCGCGTGTTGCGATCCGGTGACGAGGTCGTTTTCACAAGACCGTAGTGGCCGGTCTTGCACAAGACCGTAGTGGCCGGTCTTTAGCCGGCCCTGGAGTCCGTCTGAAGGCGGACGCTACAGTCTTGTGAAAACGCGTCCGCTGAGATCTACTGCGTGCCTGCCGGCGCGGCGATGCCCAGAATCTTCGCCGGATTGATCTTCAGCATGAGGTCGAGCTCGTGCTCGGTGAAGCCGTTCGCACGCAGGACCTTGGCGCAGTTAGCCAGCGCATCGGGCTGCCAGTTCGAGTTGATCTGACCGGTATCGCTCGAGATGAACGAGTGCTCCGGGCCGACCAGCCTGATCGTCTCCGCGTACAGCTTGACGACCTCTGGCCGCGCTCCCGGATTGCCAAACTGTGAGGTGAATTCGGCGTAGATCTCTGGGCCCGACTCGACGAGCTCCTTGATCTCCTTCGGCTCCATGTCGACGATGTCGAGCAGCGGGTGCGTGATGATGGTGTGCTTCACGCCCACGCGGACGGCTTCCTTCACCATCAACTTGACCTCGGGCGGCGAGTTGTGCCCCGTCGCGAGGATCAGATCACCGTTGCTCTCGCGTGTCTTCGTCTTGGCGATGATCTGCATCGCCTCTTTCACTTCCGGCAGCAGCTCACCACCATCCGGACAGGGTTTGGGATAGTCGATCCAGAACGGCAGCCCCTTGCAATGCGCGACCGCCACGTAAGCGAACGGCTTGCGCGCCAGCTTGTGGATGCTGTTCTCCGAGTCCCAGCTCGGCATCCAGACGATGCGCCCCCAGCCGCCCTTCATCTCGGCCATGTGGGTGATCGCCCACGGGTTGACCTTGGTGCCGGTCGTGAGATTCGACCCCATCCCGCCGAAGATCTCCATGTCGGGATGCAGCTTCCGCATGTAGTAGGCGAGCCCCGCGGTCTGATCCAGGTGCCCCTTGATGATGAACCCGCGCATGCCGGAGGCCTTGGCGCGCGTGTAGAGATCCAGTGCGTCGATCGACCGGGCCGCCTGCCCGTAGCTCGGACCGAAGCTGTCGGGATCCTGGTGCGCGTGCATGTCGATCGCGCCTTTCAGCGCGGGATCGTTCGGCGCTGGATCGCTCAACGAGTAGTTGGCCCGTCCCCGCCCGGCGGGACCACCGCCTTGCCCGCGCGTGCCTTCGCCCGGTTCGCCGCGCTGCGCCGCGCCGGTCTGACCGATGCCGAGCGCCAATGCGAGGCCGATGGCGCAGGCACACACCGCCAGACCGCGTGCGAGGCCTGTTGAAGTTCGTCTCTTCATCTTGGTTTCCCTTCCCTAGACTCGAAGGTCACTTCGGTCGACGATCACGGCACACCGAGGCGCAGAGACACAGAGGCAGGAACTTCACAAAACCTCCGTGCCTCGCTGCCTCTGTGTGTCGTACATGGGTGAACGTTGCCCGAGTCAAGCTATCTCAAAAGTCAAACTGCGCACTGAACTTCATCAGCCGCCCGTCGAGCACCTGCGTCGGCTGTCCCCATCGGGCGTTGTACGTGCCGAAGAGTGTAACCGGCGTGTTCGTGTTGAAGACATTGTAGGCATCCACATTCAGCTGGATGCGCTGCTGCCCAAAGCGGAAGATCTTGGTGCCTCGGAGATCGAGCTGGTTGATCCGCGGACCATACAGCGAGTAGGGCGCCGCGAGTGGAATGGTGACCGTCGTAGCTCCCGACAACGCACGTCCCAGCGACGGCTGGATCTGCGCCGACGTGTACGCCAGGTTGGCCGAGTAGTTCGCACCGGGATTGCTCTGGACGACAGCCGCGACCTGCACGTCGTGCGGCAGCGTGTAGGACCCATTGAGCTTGATGCGGTTCTGATACGGCACTTTGACGTCGCAGTTGAACAACTGCTGCGGCGAGTCCACCACGTAGCAGCTGTTGGTGCTGGCCGACGCGGTTCCCCCCGCCGTCGTGCCGAGCTGCACGGCGTTGCCGATGTTCCAGCCGCCGCCGACCGTCGCACGTGCCTTCAGTCGCAGCTGCACGTTCACATCAACGCCGTTGTAGACCTCCTTGTGCGAGCCGTAATTCGTGGCCAGCGTGACGAGGTTGTCGATCTGTCCAACTCTGTTGGGGTTGAGGTCGTACAGTCCGCACAGCTGCTGGCCGCTGAGCGGCAGGCGTCCGTCCGTCGGCACGGTCACGCAGTATGGGCTGAAGTCCTCAGGCGTCACGCGCTGATTGTCAATGACCATGAAGTTGCCGTACCACGTGCGGTAGTAGCCGGCGTTGACAACGAGGTAGGGCAGCAGTTCCCGGTCGACGCTGATCGAGGTCTGCCAGTTGTACGGACGCTTGCCCCAGCCCGTCACCCAGTTGGTATCCGGCCTGTAGCTGGGAACGTTGGTGCCGAAGTTCTGGTTCAGCATCGCGCCGCACTCGCCGTTTGCGGTCTTGAGCCTGAGGTCGCAATCCGGCAGGAAGTTCCCGTTCACGTCTCCCCACGTTCGCCCCGTGCTGGCAAGCGAGTTGCCCGGGCCAAACGGATCGAACAGGTTGGCGATGCCGGTCGTCGCCGATGCCACATAGCGATTGATGCCGAACTTGATGGCCGTCTTTCCGTTGCCGGCCGGATCCCACACGACGCCGATTCTCGGGCTGAGATCTTTCCAGTTCGGCACATTGTTGATGGCCGGGAACGACTGCGGAGACACCAGCGCGCCTTCGGGCACCGACGATGCGGCGACAGATTCGCGAAGCCAGTCGTAACGCAAACCCGCCGTGATCGTGACGCGGTTCAACCGGAACTGATCCTGCACGAACAGCGCGAGGTCGGGGTTGAGCTGATCGACTTGCAGGTTCGGTGACACGAACTCGGTGAGGCTGGTCGGCCTCTGGTTGAGGAACGTGTACGTCACCGGAAGTCCATTGACCTGTGCCGGCGCGCGGACGTTGTATGCGCGCTGCCCGCCGCCCAGACCGTACATCCAGAACACGCCCGTCTTGATCGTGTGCCGGCTGCTGACAAACGAGACGTTGAAGCGTCCGTTCGACTGGTGCGAAAAGCTCATGCCCTTGCCGACGCCGACGCCGTTGTAGGTGAATCCGAGCCCGGTGTCGTTGATCGACACGTTGTCCACGAGCTGACCGCCGCACCCCTGGTAGTCGCTCAGGAACAGGTCGTCACCAAATCCCTGGAAGTTGAACTTGCTCACCGTCACGCCGGCATCGAACAGCAGGTTCGTGGACTGGGGCCGGCTCCATGTTCCTTGCACGACTTGATGCGTCTGGCAATAACCCTGATTCGCCTCGTTCTTGATCGTTCCAGTTTCGAGCTGCCCGGTGAGCTGATCCTGGAAGTTCCGCTGCTTGTCGTACGAGAACATGAACTTGTCTTTGGGGGAGCCCTGCACCGTCAGACGAAAGCCGCCTCCCTTGTCGTCCTCCACCGGCTCGATCGGGCGCGACAGGTCCGGTGTGTAGAGGAAGTCGCTCGTGTTGGCGTCGGCATAGAGGTTCGCCACGTGAGTTTTGTTGCCCCAGAAACGGCCCGCCGCGAAGAACCACAAGCGATTCTGCACGAGCGGTCCACCGAATGCGGCGTTCGCGTCGTACACCTTCTTCACGCTGTTGACCGACGTCAGCCCCTGATTGATCAAGTCGTCGTCGAGGTTGTCGCTCTGCAGGCTCTCGCCGGTGCCGGCCAGGAACAACGATCCCGAAAAGCGATTGGAGCCGCTCTTGGGGATGCTGTTGACTTGAGCACCGCCCAGTGAATATTCGGCCGATCCCATCGTGCCGAGGTCGATCACGACTTCGTCAACGGCGAGCGGGTTGATGTAGTAGCCGCGGCCCGTGCCCTCCAACGATGCCGTGAAGACCGGCGCCGGGCTCGTGGGTGTCGATGGCGTGGTCGCGTTTGGCTGACCGACGCCGGGTGTCAACGCGTTGTAGCGCATGCCGTCCTGCAGCAGCCGCGAATCGAACGTCTTGCCACCGTGCACCGAGATGCGGACCGATCGCTCACCCTTGCTGCCGCCCACATCCTGTGCGTTCGGCGGTTCGACCACGGCGGGAATCAGCGCGGCCATCCCGAGCACGCTCTTCGCTGTCGGTACGGCATCGAGCACCTCACGCGAGACGGTGCGCTGCTGCGTGGCGCTCGACACATCCACCAGCGGTGTGGCGCCCGTGACCGTGATCGTTTCCTCGAGCGAGCTGACCTTGAGCTCGGCGTCGAGTTGAGCGGTGAAGTTGGTTCGCAGCTCGATGCCCTCGTTCTTGACCGTGGCGAAGCCGGGGAGCGAGAACGTCACCGTGTACGTGCCGGGGCGCAGCTCCGGCAATCGATACTGGCCACGATCGTCGCTCACCGCCGAACGGATCTTCTCGATGAGGGCCGGGCTGGCGGCCTCGATGGTGACGCCGGGCAGCACGGCGCCCGACGCGTCACGAACGACGCCGGCAATCGTGGCCGTACTGGCGCCTTGCGCCAGGACTGATACAGGGATCAGGCTCAGAACGACGACGAGGCATGTGCGACGACCGAGAAGTGCCAAGGCCACTGTTTCCTCCTTGAAGATGTCCAAACGAGCCGGGTGAAGGACGCACGCGCCGGGGACACACCCGCAATCACGGCCGCGCGGATTATGAGAACCGCGCGGGCCGCGACTCAACGCAGGAATTGTCATCAATTGTCATCCTTCGCGCGCCTTCTGGCGGGCAGCGGAGGGACAGCCGGATGACCGGTCAGCGCCACCACTGATCGTGCGGGCGCTGGAGGCCAACCGGCGATGACGTCGCTCGGCGGAGGAGCGAATCGCTCTCTACTGTCCAGTAGAATGCCTGTCGATGCAGACGGCGATGCAACGTTCAGCGAGCGAGCTCGAGACGGCGACCATCCGGCGAGTGACGCTGCGGCTCGTACCGTTCCTGATGGTCTGTTACTTCGTGTCGTTCGTCGATCGAGTCAATCTGGGATTTGCCGCGTTGCAGATGGTGCGCGACCTGCGCATCTCATCGACGGTGTTCGGCCTGGGTGGCGGGATTTTCTTCCTGTCCTATTTCCTCTTCGAAGTGCCGAGCAATCTCGCCCTCGCACGAGTGGGCGCCAGGCTGTGGATTGCGCGCATCATGATCACCTGGGGCGTGCTGGCTGCGGCCATGGCACTGGTGAGCGGGCCGCAATCGCTCTATGCCATGCGATTCCTGCTCGGGGCTGCTGAAGCAGGGTTCTTTCCCGGCGTCATGCTCTACCTCACGTACTGGTTTCCCTCCGAGTATCGGGCGCGCATCATTGCGCTCTTCACGGTCGCGATTCCTATCTCCGGCTTCCTGGGATCGCCGATCTCTGCTGCGCTCCTTGGCCTGGACGGATGGTTCGGCATCCGTGGGTGGCAATGGATGTTCATCATCGAAGGCATTCCCGCGGTGCTGCTCGGCGTGCTGTGCCTCATGCTGCTGACCGATCGTCCTGCCCAGGCGAAGTGGCTGCCGGATGATGAGCGGGAATGGCTGCGGCAGCGGCTCGATCGCGACAACCAGGGCCGCGCGCGTCTCCAGCAGGGAAGTCTGTGGCAGGTGCTATGGAACCGGAACGTGCTGATTCTCAGCCTCGTCCTCGCTGGCAGCACCGCGGTGAGCAGCGGCCTTCAGCTATGGCAGCCACAGATCATCCAGTCCTACGGGCTGACGAACATGCAGACCGGGCTGCTGAGCTCGATTCCATTTGCGCTCGCGGCCGTCGTCATGATCCTGTGGGGCCGCCGATCCGATTTGACGGGTGAGCGCATCTGGCACGCGGCGCTCCCGCTGATGCTGACGGCGGTGGGCCTTGCCGGCGCGCTCGTCTTCGATTCGCTCGC